>Ga0315282_10000046_pt1 | contig 242088 bp, 191 predicted proteins | sample YL17G07_20_MG_FD_203693 | JGI IMG/M metagenome (GOLD analysis project Ga0315282, IMG submission 203693) | Sediment microbial communities from Yellowstone Lake, YNP, Wyoming, USA - YL17G07_20 | ecosystem: Environmental > Aquatic > Freshwater > Lake > Sediment | place: USA: Wyoming | collected... | reverse complement strand
GCGCTGGAGCCTGGGGGGCCTCAAAGCCATCCTGTGCCTGCGCACGGCATTCTTCAACGACTACTATGAGGAGCTCATACACGCCTTGCCCGCCGCTGCCTGATCCCAACAATCCTGGCGCGCACCGGCTCCCAGGGGCCTGGGGCGGTTGCATTGCCTCCCTGAAAGCAATATAATCCCTCGTCGGGGCGCCCCTGCCGTGCCGGGGGGACGGTCTCTGTGTTCCATGAAGATACTGCTGATCCATCCTGCCAAAGTCGGGGCTTTGGGCCTCCAGGACATGACCTCCCTGGAGCCCTTGGCCTTGGAGCTGGTGGCGGCCAGCCTGGCCGACCACGACGTGCGCCTCCTGGACCTGCGCAAGAGCGACACCCTGGCCCAGGACCTGGACGACTTCCGGCCGGACGCCTGCGGCATATCGGCCTGCTTCACCACCGAGGTCTACGCCGCCCAGCGCATTGCCGCGGCGGTCAAAGAGTGGAACCCGCGCTGCTTCACGTTTGTCGGGGGCCATCATCCCTCCCTGTCGCCGCAGGATTGCCACAGCTCGCAGGTTGACGCCGTCGTGTGCGGCGAGGGGGAGGTCACGACTCCGGAACTGGCCCAATGCCTGGCGCAGGGCGGCGACTTGCGTCAGGTGCGGGGGCTGTACCTTAACCAGGACGGCGGGCAGCTTTCCACTGGGCCGCGGGAGATGATTGCCAGCCTCGACGACCTCCCCGCACCTCGCCGCGACCTCACCCGGCAGCATCGCCACGACTACTTCTGGGGCTTCCGGCGCCCTCTGGCCCTGCTGGAGACCGCCCGCGGCTGTCCCTACAGGTGCAACTTCTGCTCGGTCTGGTGCTTCTACAACGGCCGGGTGCGCGCCATGAGCCCTGAGCGGGTCCTGCGCGAGGTAGTCAGCGTACCCGAGAAGCACATCTTCTTCACCGACGACAACTTCCTGCTCAGCGTGCAGCGCGCCGAGGAGCTGGCCGCGCTGCTCAAGCGCGAGGGCGTGCGCAAGACTTACGGAATCCAGGCTCGCACCGACACCGTGGCCCAGCATCCGGAGCTGATGGCCCAATGGAAGGAAATCGGCCTGGACAACGTCTTCCTGGGCATCGAGAAGCTTACCGAAGACGGCCTCAGGGAGCTGAACAAGCGCAATGCCCTGGAGAACAACGAGCAGGCCATCGAGGTGCTCAAGGGCCTGGAGATCGGCTTCACCGGCAACTTCATCGTGGACCCCAACTGGGACCACGCCCAGTTCGCTGACCTGCGCGAGTTCGTCACCTCGCGCCAGCTCTTCAACTCCTCCTTCACCATCCTGACCCCGCTGCCGGGCACGCTGCTCCACGAGGAGTTGAGGGGTCAGCTCACCAGCCAGGACTACGAGCTTTTCGACCTGTGGCACGCAGTGCTCCCCACCCGTCTGGACCTGCGGGAGTTCTACCGCGAGTTCGCGGGGTTGTGGCTGGCGGCGACGCAGTCGCGCCCGCGCGTCAGCCTACTGCGCCGCCTGGTGCGTGTGGCCAAGCAAGTCATCACCCGCGAGGCCTCCTGGCGCCACCTGCGTGCGGCCCTCAAGGCCACCAGGAGCCTCCAGGACCCGTTGAAGTACCTGCTCGCCCACCAGCCTCGAACCCCGGCCGCGCGTCAGGAAAGGCTGTAGGCTGCACAGCCCCCCTTGACGCCCCAGAAGGAATCCCGCGCTGTGCGACTAACCTTCCCCCGTGCGCCAATAAGGGCTGTGCGTGTGCGGTCCACCTACTGGGAAGTTGTCCCATGTCTGCTTACGGTCCCACACTGCCCAAGACCATGAAGGCCGTCGTCACCCATGCCAGGGGCGACTACCGGCTCGAAGAGGTGCCCGTACCCCAGGCTGGTCCGGGCGAGGTCGTGGTGAAGGTGGAGATCGCCGGCGTGTGCGCCAGCGACAGCAAGTGTCACGAGGGCGCCCCCATGTTCTGGGGCGATGAGCACCGGACGGCCTACATCAAGACCCCCTGCATCCCCGGCCACGAGTTCTCCGGCCAGGTGGTGCAGCTAGGCGAGGGAGCGGGGGAGAAGCACGGCCTGGCCATCGGCGACCGCGTCATCTCCGAGCAGATCGTCCCCTGCTGGAGGTGCCGCTTCTGCACCACCGGCAAGTACTGGATGTGCATCGAGGCGGACGTCTACGGCTTCCGGCCCTACGTGAACGGGGCGATGGCCGAGTACATGAGGTTCCCGGCGGGCGCGCTCAACTACAAGCTGCCCGCAGACATGGCCAGAGAGCGCGCCGTGCTCATCGAGCCCTTAGCGTGCAGCATTCACGCGGTCCAGCGCGGCGAGATCGAACTGGGGGACGTGGTGGTGGTGGCTGGTGCAGGCACCCTGGGCCTGGGCATGGTGGGCGCCGCGCGCCTGAAAAGCCCCGGCCTGCTCGTCTCCCTGGACATGATGGACAGCCGGCTGGAGCTGGCCAAACGAGTCGGCGCCGACCTGGTCATCAACCCCGGCAAGGAGGACGCGGTGCAGCGCGTGCTGGACCTGACCGACGGCTACGGCTGCGACGTGTACATTGAGGCCACGGGCCATCCCGACGCGGTCAACCAGGGCCTGCTCATGATCCGCCGCCTGGGCACCTTCGTCGAGTTCTCCGTCATGCCCGCGCCCGTGAGCGCCGACTGGACCATCATCGGCGATACCAAGGAACTCAACGTCCACGGCTCGCACCTGGGCCCCTACGTCTATCCGCTCGCCATCAAGTACTTGCACGAGGGCACCATCGTCCTGGACGGCGTGGTCACGCACAAGCTGCCCCTGGACCGCTACGAGGAAGCGTTCGAGAAAGTCCATTCGGCCAAGGACTCCATCAAGGTCGCAATCGAACCGTGAAGGCCGCAACCCAAGGAGAGATGCTTTCGATGGACAAAGTCCGAGTCGGCATCATCGGCACAGGCGGCATGGGCCAGGGACACGCCAGCTACGTCAACGAGCTGGAGGAGTGCCAGCTCACGGCGGTCTGCGACATCGAGCCCGAGGTCTGCAAGCAGGTCAGCGAAGAGCACGGCGTCCCTGGTTTTGAGAAGCACATTGACCTGCTGGACAGTGGCCTGGTGGACATGGTGCTCATCGCCACCCCGCACTACTTCCACCCGCCCATCGCCGTTGACGCCTTCGAGCGCGGGATCCACGTGCTCAGCGAGAAGCCCATCGCCGTCACCGTCAGCGCCGCTGATGAGATGATCGCCGCCGCCAGAAAGAGCGGCTGCAAGTTCGGCGTCATGTACCAGATGCGCAGCGAGCCGGTGTATCGCGCCGCCCGCAAGCTCGTTGAGGACGGCGCGCTGGGCGAGATCTACCGCACCAGCATGATCATGGGGTGGTATCGCAGCCAGGCTTACTACGACTCAGGCACCTGGCGCGCCACGTGGACTGGCGAGGGCGGTGGCGTGCTGATCAACCAGGCGCCCCATTACCTGGACGTGTTCGCCTGGCTCGGGGGCCTGCCCCGGCGCCTCACCGGCCAGGTGCGCACGCGGCTGCACGACATCGAGGTGGAGGACGAGGCGTTTGCCTTCCTGGAGTACGACAATGGCGGCCACGGCTACCTTTACGCCAGCGTGATAGAGGCGCCCGGCAGCGGGCTCATGGAGTTCTGCGGCAACGAGGGCAAGTTGGTCATCGAGGACGGACACCTCAAGCTCTGGCGCCTGAAGACGCCCGTCAGCCAGTTCACCCGGGAGAGTGAGCAAATGTGGGCCTCCCCCGAGGCCGAACGGGTGGAGGTGGAGATCCCCGAAGCCCGCAGCGGGCACAAGGAGATCACGCGCAACGTGGCCCGGGCGATTCTGGCCGGTGAGGAGCTGCTCGCCCCAGGGGAAGAGGGCCTGGCCAGCATGGAGTTGATAAACGCGATAATCCTGTCGGGCAAACGCGGGCGTCCGGTGGACATCCCCGTTGATCGCCAGCAGTATGACCGGCTCATCAAGAAGCTGAAAGCTGCCTCCAAGGAGAAGGCCAAGCTGAGAGTGCAGCGGGTGACTGACCCCAACCTCTGAGCCGGCAGCTTTCAGATCCTGAGCGTGGGCTCCGTAGGTGGCGCCGGCTTTCCTGGGGCCGGCGTCTGCACTTGGGGCATGAGCTTCTGCGCAGCCGCCAGCGCCTTGTCGCTCCACAGCGCCTGCATCTTCATCCATTGCGGGTCCAGGTAGTTGGGGTCCAGGTTCACTGCCTTCTGGTAGGCCTGCACGGCGCCCGGCTCGTCTCCCTGCGCCAGCCGGCCAATAGCCAGGCCGGCCCAGAGGTCAGCCAGGTCGCCCTTGAGCTGCACACCCTTCTGCCAGTGCCCCACCGCCTTCTTCGTGTCGCCCAGGTCGTAGTAGTCGAAGCCCAGGTTGTCGTGTGCCACCCAGTTGGCGGGGTTGATCTCCAGCGCCTTCTCATAGGTGGCTTTGGAGCTTTGCATATCCCCCAGCCGATACTGGCACACTCCCAGATCAACCAGGTAGTTGTCGTTCTTGGGCGCCAGGCGCACGGCCTGCTGGTACTCCGTAAGAGCCTCGGCGTAGCGCTTCTCGTAGTCCAAGGCCTGGGCCAGCAGGTAGTGCAGCTCAGCGTTGTTGGGGTCGTTCCGGAGAGCCTGGCGCAGCCGCGGAATGGCCTCCACCGGTGAGCCGCCGATGATGTGCTGCTGCGCCTGTATCGTCACCAGGCGCTGGCGCAGGTCGTGGATGAAGCCGCCGACGGCATACAGGTAGCCCAGGCCTAGCATGACCATGACGACTACCAGCCCGACGAACAGCCGGTTGGCCCTGCGCCTCGGGGCGGCTGCCACGGGCGCCTCCGCCTCCGGCTGAGGCTGGGAGGCATTCGGTACGGGCACCAGGCCGGCGCGGCAGTGCTGGCACACCGCCACTCCGTCGGGGTTGTTATAGCCACACCTGGCACAACGCACGCTGCTCACCTCGAGCGACACGGATACCCTCCCGCCTGTGTCTGAGCATACCCCAACAGATGCCCGGTTTCAAGGGTGCGCGACACTTGCCGCGCGAGCCGAGGAGAAAACGACGCCGGGGCTGCGACTAGCAGCCCCGGCGCGCACGTCCACGTGGTGCAAGCTGCGTCAGAAGGAGATATTGACGGCCGCTTGCAGCAGGTCCAAGTCGGGCAGCGGTAGTCGCTGCAAGCCTGCTTCGGGGCCAAAGGGCCCAACCGGCACGCCCGGCATGGAGATGGCAATCGGACCGCCGGTGAACGGCTGCGGGACGATCATGGCGATCGTCCGGCCGCCGCTCAGGTCCTGTGTCAGACCCACCGGGCCAACCACGTCGGGCCGGTCCCCGAAGAAGGTGGTGTAACCATCGTTGTAGCACTGGTGAGCATAGGTGAAGGTCACGTTCACGCCCTTGGCCACTTCCTTGGTCGCCCGCGCGGCCATGAGCTGGTCGTACGCTACCTGTGAGTCGTAGCGATACGCGGAAAAGCCCATGGGCCACATCGGCGTGGAGGCGAGCCGGTTGGGCCACAGGAAGGGCGCATTGGGCAGGAAGAGCGGAGCGTGCCGGCCCAGCAGCTTGTGATACTGCAACTCGATGGGCACGTCGCCGCACTGGATGTTCAGGTAGGCGCCCACTGCCTTAAGGTTGTGGGCGACTACTGGGTTGTCCAGCCAGCGCTCCCACTCGTACCCGGGGTTGGTCAGCCTGCTCTCCGTCAGCTCGTAGTACGGGTGGATGCTGCTGTAGTAGGGGTCGAACCCGTAGTCGGTGTCGGAGTAGTAGGCGCGGAGGGTCCAGTCGTCGTTCTTCAGGAGCTCCGCGTTGACCAGCAGCGAACCCGGGTTGTTGCGGGCCGTGCCTAACAGCGGGCTGGGGCGGTTACGCCACGGACCTGGTGGCATGGTCGTCATCCGGATCCACGGGATGTTGCCGAAGGCATCCTCCGTCATGACCGCGTACTCAGCGCTGACCGCGCGGTCCCAGAGGCTGCCCTTGACGTCGGCGCTCCAGCCGGACTCCTCGCCCAGGCCCGTGATGAGATAGGTCCCGCCGATGGACCAGTCGTCGCTGATGTGGTAGTTCAGGCGAATGGACGCGTACCCGTCGTTGTAGCCGCCCGGGTCCGATCCCAACGGGAAGCTCGAGGTGCTATAGGCGGCGGGTGCCGGCCCATACGTGAAGTTGCCCGTCCCTCCGCTGCCCAGGCCGGGGACCAGCGGGTCCATAATGCGCGGCGGGAAGTAGTCCTGGGCGTACTGGCCCAGCGCGCCCAGGTGACTCCCGGGGCTGAACGCCTCGCCGGTGGCGAACACGCCGTCGTAGGTCGCCATGCCGGCGAACCAGTCCACGTTCAGGTCGCCGAAATCCGTCTCGTAGCGCACGCCCTGCTGCGACAGGCGCTCATTGTTCACCAGCAGCCCGAGGCCGTAGCTCTGGAACTGCCGCCCCACCGTCCAGTGGGTCGGATGGAGCCAGTCCGTGTCGAAGCTGATCCACGCCTCGTCAAGCCACGACTGCTCCGGGTTGCCTCGGACCTCGATCAGGCCCAGGGCGTTCGGCGACTCGTGCATCTTCCAGGTCATCCGGCCGCGGACCTCATTGGTGATGTCACCCTCCACGCCGATGACCGCCGTGAGCGTGCCGAACTCACTGGCAAACAGGTCGCTCTCGCCCGGGCGAGGTTGTGCTCCGCCCGGGTACTGAGGCGGTCGGCGGCTGAAGAAGCGATCACCAGCCAGCCCCATGCGGTACTTCAGGATACCGATGGGGTTGAGGACCTTGCGGTTCTCCAGGGCGGTGACGCGGCCGTCCAGGTCGGTGATGCCGCCCTGGACCTTCGTCAGATCGCCCCGGATTGCGGTTAGCTCGTTGCGGAACTCGTCGAGCAGGCGGTTGACCGTGGCCTTGATCTGGTCCTCGGTCATGCCGGGCCCTTGAGGGCCTGTCGCGCCCCTGGGCCCCGGAACGCCCGTGGCGCCCCTGGCGCCCGTAGCGCCCGCCGCTCCCTGCGCTCCCGGCGGCCCCGCGGGGCCTCGGAGTTCCTCTGCGCTGGGGATTTTCTCGAGCACCCGGGCAGTGGCCATGGCGAACTCGTAGCGCGTCATGGCCCGGTCACCCTTGAAGGTGCCGTCCGGGTACCCAATGATGACTCCCTGATCAACCAGCTCCTGCACCGCGTCGTACGCCCAGTGGTCGAAAGGCACGTCCTTCGTAGGATCCTGGGCGAAGCCGGGCAGGGCGAGGCCGAGCAGAAGGAGTCCAGCGATGGGTATCGCGACTCTGTACACTCGGATTATCCTCCCAATTGCTCCCTGGTGTGGGAGCCGTGATTTGCTCACGTGGGGCGGGGCCGCTGGCCCCGCCGCCCTGTGGCATGGAGTCGCTAGAAGGCGATCTCCACCGCGGCTTGCAGGAGATCCAGGTCAGGCAGCGGCAAGCGCTGCACGCCTGCTTCGGGGCCGAACGGTCCGATCGGGACGCCCGGAGCCGAGATCGCGATTGGGCCACTGCTCCACGGAACCGGCACGATCATCGCGATGGTCCGGCCGCCGCTCAGGTCCTGTATCAACCCCAGCGGCCCGCCGACGGCTGCCATTGGTCGGTCCCCGAAGAAGGTGGTGTAACCATCGTTGTAGTTCTGGTGAGCATAGGTGAAGGTCACGTTGACGCCCTTGGCCACTTCCTTGGTCGCCCGCGCGGCCCAGAGCTGGTCGTACGCTACCTGAGAGTCATAGCGGTACGCGCCGATGGCCATGGGCCAGAACGGCAGCGAGGCGAGCCGGTTGGGGTACAGGACGGGCGAATCTGGCAGGAAGAGCGGGGTGTGCCGGCCCAGCAGCTTGTGATACTGCAACTGGATGGGCACGTCTCCGCACTGGATGTCCAGGTAGGCGCCAATCGCCTTCGTGTTGTGGGCGACAACTGGGTTGTCCAGCCAGCGCTCCCACTCGTACCCGGTGTTCGTCATCGTGCTCTCCAGCAGCTCATAGTACGGGTTGATGCTGCTGTAGTACGGGTCGAACCCGTAGTCGGTGTCGGAGTAGTAGGCACGGAAGGTGAAGTCGTCGTTCTTCCACAGGTCGGCATTGACCAGCAGCGACCCCGGGTTCTGGCGCGCCGTGCCGAACAGCGGGCTGGGGCGCCACTTCCACGGACCTGCTGGCAGCCACACCCTCAGGTAGGGGATGTTGCCGAAGGCGTCTTCGGTCAGGACCGCGTACTCGGCGCTGACGTCGCGGTTCCCGAGCTTGCCCTTGACATTGGCGCTCCAGCCGGACTCCTCGCCCAGGCCGGAGAACAGGTAGGACCCGCCCAGGGACCACTCGTCGTTGATGTGGTAGTTCAGGTTGATGGACGCGTACCCATCGTTGAAGGCGCCGGGGTCAGACTGATGCCCGGCGTTCCAGCCGATGGTGGCTTCGTTGAACAGGTTGGCCGCCGGTCCGTAGATGAACCGGCCATCGGGATTACCCATGTACTGCACCAAGTGGTCCATGATGCGCGGCGGGAAGTAGTCCTGCGCATACTGCCCACCACCGCCGGCGGTGCCCATGCCGGAGCCGAACAGCTCGCCGGTGGAGAACACGCCGTCGTAGGTGGCCATGCCCAGGAACCAGTCAACGTCCAGATCGCCGTAGGAAGCTTGCGCACGGACCCCCTGCTGGGACAGACGCTCGTTGTTCACCAGCAGACCCAGGCCGTAGCTCTCGAACTGCCGGCCCACGGTCCAGTGGGTGGGGTGGAGCCAATCCGTGTCGAAGCTGATCCACGCCTCGTCCAGCCAGTACTGCTCTGGATTGCCGCGGACCTGTAGCAGGCCCAGGGCATTGGGCGATTCGTGCATCTTCCAGGTGATCTTGCCGCTGACCTCGGGCGTGATCTGACCCTGCACGCCCACGATGGCGGTCAGAGTGTCGGACTCGCTGGCGAACAGGTCGCTCTCGCCGGGGCGAGGTTGTGCTCCGCCCGGATACTGAGCCGGCCGCCGGCTGAAGAAGCGATCGCCAACCAGACCCAGGCGATAGTGCAGCCAACCGATGGCGTCAATCTTGCGCTCGGGATTCTCCAAGGCAGTGACGCGCGCATCCAGGTCGGTGATATCGCTCTGGGCCTTCGTGACATCCTCCTTCACCTTCGCCAGTTCGTCGCGGAACTCATCAAGTAGCTTGTTGACCAGGGCATTGAGCTGGTCTTGCGTGAGGCCCGGTGGCCCGACAGGGCCCTGTGCTCCCACAGGCCCCTGCCCGCCCTGCGCCCCCGCCGGACCCGCCGTGCCGGCCACGCCCGGCGGCCCTTGCGGTCCGCGTGGGCCCGAGCCGGGCTCGGGGATCTGGTCCAGCAGGCGCGAGATGGCCATGGCGAACTCGTAGCGCGTCATGGCCCGGTCGCCCTTGAAGGTCCCATCGGGATACCCGATGATGACCTTGGCCTCGACCAGCTTGCGCACAGCGTCGTATGCCCAATGGTCAAAGGGGACGTCTTGTGTGGGGTCTGCTGCTGCGACGTATGGCGCCGCGATGCAGAACAGCACCGCCACGCCAACCACTGCAAGGAGCGTCCTCACTTATACGCCCTCCTTGACACTGCGTCCTGTTTTTTTGCCCAGGCGCAGGCCGCCCAAAGGCGGCTGCGCCCTCCGCAGGCCGTCGCAGGCTCTCAGAAGGGCGCCTCGGTGAGTATGCCTAGTTGCCTCACTCCGAAGCCCTCCCTCAGGCCGCTCGTGCCTACGGGTATGTACTACACCCCTGCTGGCAGGGCAAACACCCTACGGCCCTCCTTTCTGTGCCGGTCTGCGCCAGCCAGGGTCGTAGCCCGAAAGGAGACAGACTCCTACGCCTGCACCGGACGTGCAGGCCATGTTGTCTCTCCGCGCCTACGGACTATAGCATACCTACGGCGCCAAGTCAATCCACTTTGACAATCGCCCGAAGCCGAAGTTCCGGGCCGGCAGCCTGGAAGAATCCGCCGCCAAGCGCCGAAATGTGGGTAACAGCCGCGAGTTGCCGGTTGCCGCAGATCCGCGCCCGGCGTTCGGGTCGGCTGCTGCCAACAGCGGGAATGGAACATCCGTTTGTAGAGGTTAGCTTCCCTGATGCGGCCTGTCGCTTCCCCCGACACTAGATGGAATCCGTGCCGACCTCCCCACGAGCAACGAACTCCACTCGAACGTTCTCCGGCGCGCCAAAGAGCGTGCCTTCCTCGACGCCCAGCTTCCGTTCGATGATCCGCCTGAACGCCGGGTTGATCTCGTAGCCCACCGAGTTGCGGCCCTCTAAGCCCGCCGCCAGGCAGGTCGTGCCGCTGCCCAGGAACGGATCAAGCACGGTCTCGCCCCAGAACGTGTACATCCTTATGAGACGGCGCGGCAGCTCCACCGGGAACATGGCGACGTGTTCGTCTTGACGCTCCGGCGGCAGGTCGTCCCACACGCCCCGGAACCATCTGGAGCGGTCCTCTTTGCTCAGGCGGCTCTTCTGTTTCGGCGCCGCCGAGGGTCGGGGCCACTTCCCGCGCTTGCGGAACAGCAGGATGTACTCGTGCTCGTAGGTGATATGGCCGTCTCTGGGGTAGTAGGTCGAGCCCATCCACTCGCCGCCGCCGGTGGTCTTGGTGGTGGAGACCTTGCGCCAGATGATGTTGCCCATGAAGTCAAAGCCTAGCTGGCGGCCGATGACGCTCAGGTCGGCGGGAATCGGCTGCACCCGGTAGCGCCCGTGCTCCGTGGCACGCAGGTACTGGTCGCCTATGTTGATGGCCATGCGGCAGCCCTTGTGGAGCACGCGGTGGCATTCTCCCAGCACCTCGGCGAGCGCCTCCAGGTACTCCTCATACGATTGCTGCCGGCCAATCTGCTGGGGATGCTCGTAGTCCTTGATGCACCAGTAAGGCGGCGAGGTCACCACCAGGTGGATGCTCTCGTCCGCCAACTCCGGCATCTGGCGCGAGTCGGCGAAGATCACCTTGTGCTCTGTCAACCGAACCGCCTTCCGACGGTAGTGTAGGGACGGGGTTCATCCCCGTCCGCTCAAGGCTCGCCCCGTTACGCATACACCTCCAGCGTCGTCTCCACCAGCTTGCAGAACGAATCCACCGTGAGGCTGGCACCGCCCACCAGGGCGCCGTCAATCTCCGGTTGCTCCATGATGCCCTGGACGTTGTCGGGCTTGACGCTGCCGCCGTACTGAATGCGCGTCTTGGTGGCGGTGTCCGGGTCCGAGGCCTCGGCCAGGGCCAGACGGATCAGGCCAATGACCCGGTTGGCCTCGTCGGCGTCGCAGGTCTGGCCCGTGCCGATCGCCCACACGGGCTCATAGGCCATGACCAACTGCTCGACCTGCTGCGCCGATAGGCCGTCCAGGGCCGCTGCCACCTGCTCGGCGACGATGCGGTCCGTCTGGCCGGCCTCGCGCTCGGCCAGCGTCTCGCCCACGCAGATGATGGGCGTCAGGCCGTGCTCGAAGGCGACCTTGGCCTTCACGTTCACGCTCTCGTCGGTGTCGCCGAACAGCTTGTGCAGTTGCTCGGTCATGTCCGGCTCCGGCACGCCGAAGCGGCCCCGCCGCTCCGAGTGGCCGATGATGACGTAGCCACATCCCACGCTCTTCAGCATGGTCGGCGACACTTCGCCTGTGTAGGCCCCGGATGCCTTCCAGTACATATTCTGCGCGCCCAGGCCGAGCTGCGAGCCCGCGATGACGTGCCGCACGGCGTCCAGGTCCACGAAGGGCGGGCAAAGGACGACCTCGACGTCCTCAACCTGGCCCACGCGGTCCACGATGCCCCGGGCCAGCTCGCGGGCCTCGTCGAGCGTCTTGTTCATCTTCCAGTTGCCGGCGATGATGGGTTTGCGCATGCGGGTTGCCCTCCCTATGGAGTGCACAATCGCCTGATTGTGCACAAGGCCGTGCAATGCTACCAGACTACAACGAACAGCAGTGCAACGTTAGGCCTACGCCCGCCGAAGCGGGCTACGGCCTGCGAAGGCAGGCGACGTTGCACTCCAGAGCTAGGCGTCGTCCAGCACCGCCAGCCCCGGCAGCACCTTGCCCTCCACGAACTCCAGCGAGGCGCCGCCGCCGGTGCTCACGTGGTCAATGGCCTCGGTGAAGCCCATTTGCGCGATGGCCGCGGCCGAGTCGCCGCCACCGACCACGGTGAAGCCCTGGCAATCGGCCATGGCCTGGGCGATCTCGCGGGTGCCGACGGCGAAGGGCTCCATCTCGAACACGCCCAGCGGTCCGTTCCAGAAGACGGTCTTGGCCTGGCGCACGATCTCGGCATACTTGGCCCGCGTCTTGGGCCCGATGTCCAGCCCCATCCACCCGGCGGGAACCTGGTCGGCTGCGACGACCTTGGTGTTGGCGGTCTCCTGGAAGGCGTCGGCCACCACCAGGTCGTCCGGTAGCAGCACCTTGGCGTCGCTGGCCTCCATGAGCGGCAGCAGCTTCTGGGCGGCCTCCAGGCTGCCCTTCTTCAGCAGGGACTCGCCGATCTCCCGGCCCTGGGCCTGGAAGAAGGCGTAGGTCATGCCGCCGCCCAGCAGCAACGTCTCCACCTTGCCCAGCAGGTTGCGGATGACCCCGATCTTGTCATCCACCTTGGCGCCGCCGAGGATGGCGACGAAGCCTTTGCGCGGGGCCTCCAACAGCCGCCCCAGGCAGTCCACCTCCTTGGCCACCAGGAAGCCGGCGGCGGCCGGCCGCCGCCGCTCGGCCACGCCCACCGTCGAGGCGTGAGCGCGATGCACCGTGCCGAAGGCGTCGCTGACGTACATGTCGCCCAGCTCGGCCAGCTGGTCACAGAACTCGGGATCGTTCTTCTCTTCGCCGGGGTGGAAGCGCGTGTTCTCCAGGAGCACCACGCCGCCTTTGGGGCAGGCTGCCACGGCTTGCTTGGCCGCCTCGCCAATGCAGTCAGAGGCGATCTGCACTGGAAACGGCAGCAGCTCCTGGAGTCGCTGGCCCACCGGGCGCAGGCGCAGCTCTTCCACCACCTTGCCATCGGGCCGTCCCAGGTGGGACATCAGGATGGGCGTGGCCCCTTTCTCCAGCAGGAAGCGCACCGTGGGCAGAGCCGCCATGATGCGGGTGTCGTCGGTGATGTTGTGCTGGTCGTCCAGGGGCACGTTGAAATCCACGCGCACCAGCACGCGCTGGCCCGAGTAGTCCAGCTTCTCGCTATCTACCCTCAGCTTGTTCATGGTGAACCACCTCGCCGGTTGGGGCCAATCGTGATGCTCAGCTCGCGCCGGGTGTCATTCCGAACGAAGTCCCTAGGCGGCTTTGCCGCCGGGATGGCGGCCCGGAGGGCCTAGCCATGAAGAATCTCGGGGACCCTCAACGACAAGATGCTTCGCTGTCCCTCGACCCTTCGGCGGAGCTCAGGGCAGGCGTTGCTCGGGACGGTGAGCTTGTCGAACTGCGCTCAGCATGACAGACAGCCGGTCGCGGGGCCGGCTCTCGCATGATATAGGCGGCAAGTGAGCTTGCCGCCTATCCTCTTCGCTCGTATTCAGTTTTCGACGCGGGGCCTAAAGGCCCTTCTCGGCCATGTAGGCGATCAGGTCCGCGATGCGGCAGGAGTAGCCCCACTCGTTATCGTACCAGGCGGCCACCTTGACCAGGTTGCCGCTGGCGGTGGTGGAGGGGCCGTCCACGATGCCCGAGCGCGGGTCGCCCTTGAAGTCAATGGAGACCAGTTGCTCCTCGCAGTAGCCCAGGATGCCCTTCAGCCTGCCCTCGGCTGCTGCCTTGAAGGCCGCATTGACCTCTTCGACCGTCGCGGCTTTCCTCAGGATGGCCGTCAGGTCCACCAGGGACACGGTGGGGATGGGCACGCGGATGGCAAACCCGTCCAGCTTGCCCTTGAGGTCGGGCATGACCAGGCCGATGGCCCGCGCGGCGCCGGTGGTGGTGGGGATCATGCTGAGCGCGGCGGCGCGCATGCGGCGGCGGTCCTTGTGCGGCAGGTCCAGGATGCGCTGATCGTTGGTGTAGGCGTGGATGGTGGTCATCAGGCCGCGCTCGATGCCGAAGCTGTCGTGCAGCACCTTGGCCACCGGGCCCAGACAGTTGGTGGTGCAGGAGGCGTTGGAGATGAGCTTGTGCTTGGCTGGGTCGTAGGTGTCCTCGTTCACGCCCAGCACGATGGTGCAGTCAATCTGCTTGGCTGGGGCGGAGATGATCACCTTCTTGGCGCCGGCGTCCAGGTGCGCCTTGGCCTTGGGGCCGTCGGTGAAGATGCCGGTGGATTCCAGCACGATGTCTACGCCCAGGTCCTTCCAGGGCAGCTTGGAGGGGTCCCTTTCCTCCAGGCTCTTGACCTCCTTGCCGTCAATAACGATGCTGCCTTCGCGCACCTCGACGGTCCCAGGGTAGCGGCCGTAGTTGGAGTCGTAGCGGAACAGATGCGCCAGCGACTCGTCGTCGGTGATGTCGTTGACGGCCACCACCTCGATCAGCTCCGGGTGCAGCTCGAACATGGCGCGGAGCGATTGCCTGCCTATGCGGCCGAAACCGTTGATGCCGACGCGTACGGGCATGCTCTTCTTGCCTCCCTCACGTGTTTATGCTTGAGCCGGCTAGCGAGCCAGGGAAAGCTCCTCCACTGCCAGGCTCATCACAGCGTCTGCCAGTTTCGCGGGGTCATGACGCACCAGGCCCCCATCACTCAGCAGCCGGGTTTTGACCGGCAGCAGGCCCATGCTGGCGACGGCGCTGACGTCCGGCTCCACGAAGTCCGCACCCTCCTCCTCGTACCGCCGCATGGCGGTGCTGGGGGGGCGCTCCTCGTTGACCAGCACGTAGTCCACGATTCCCGGGCGCGTGTGTCGCAGCAGGGCGCTGACGTGATCCGAGGCCGAGAAGCCGGAAGTCTCCCCGGGCTGCGTCATGACGTTGCACACCAGGATCTTGATGGCCCGCGACTCCGCCACCGCGCGAGCTATCTCGGGCACCAGCAGGTTGGGTAGCACTGAGGTGAACGTGCTGCCCGGCCCCAACACAATGACGTCGGCGTTGCGCACCGCCTCCACCGCCTCCGGGAGAGCCGGCGGGGGCCCCTCCTCGAAGAACACGCGCTCGATGCGTGCCTGGGAACTGCTGATGGCCGACTCGCCTCGGGCGATGGTGCCGTCGGCGCGTTCCGCGCACAGGGTCACGCGGCTGAGGGTGGAGGGCAGCACGCGGCCGCGGATGTTAAGCACCTTGCTGGTCTCGCGCACGCCGCGCAGGAAATCGCCGCTGATGGCGGTCAGGCCGGCAATGAGCAGGTTGCCCAGCGAGTGGCCCTCCAGGCCGGGCTCGGCGCCGTCGAAGCGGTACTGAAGCCAATCGCCCATCAGGGGCTCGGCGTCGGCCAGGGCCACGATGCAGTTGCGGATGTCCCCAGGAGCCAGGGTGCCCAGGTCCCGGCGCAGGCGCCCGGAGCTGCCGCCGTCGTCGGAGACGGTCACGATGGCGGTGATGTTGCTGGTGTGCTGCTTCAGGCCGCGCAGCAGGGCGCTCAGGCCCGTGCCGCCGCCGATGCCCACCACGTTCAGCCCTTGCTGGCGGCGGTGATGCTTATACACGCGGTCGGCCAGGCTCTCACCGTTGTCCGGCGCGACAGCGCTGGTGATCGAGAAGACGAGCCGGTAGACCCCCAGCAAGCTCAAGGCCGCCCCCAACACCAGGCAGGCCACGCCGGCGGCGGCGGCCAGGTCGAACTCACCGAGGGCCGCCGCGATGTCAATCATCTGGCGCGTGAAGGTCAGCGCCGCACCCAGCCCCACGAGCGCCAGCCCCACCCCAAAGAGCACCAGCCAGCGCTTCACGCGCATGCCGGGCCGCAGCCAACGCCAACTGCCTCGCAACCGTCGGATTGTGCTATTCATCCACGTCCACGCTCCCCCGCAGTGGTGGGCCTAACCGCACCCGCGAACCTACATATTAGACGATTCGGCGGCCCTTGGCAAGCGGGGTGCGACACCGGACCTTCGGGCCGGTTCACGGGGGCCTTGGCAGGTCCTGGCAGAATGGGCTATAATACGGCGCGGAGATGTTGCCGGTGTGTCCTGGTGGGGGGGTATCTGGTGGCAGGTGTGCCGTAACCTATCGCTGGCGGCCAATCACGGCACACGTCGCACTCGCGGAGGCGGACCACGGGGCCGTCTTCGCTGTCGCACCCAGGCAGGCCATCGCCGCTCGCAAGGGAGGGATGGGTTATGGCCACGATCCACATCACTGGCGGCCGGCCGCTGCACGGGAGCGTGGGCATCAGCGGGAGCAAGAACGGCTCCCTGCCCGTGCTGGCAGCCAGCCTGCTGCTCGAAGGCGACACCCTCGTCGAGAATGTCCCGGACATCGAGGACGTCCGGACCATGATACAGGTGCTCCGCGCCCTGGGTGCGGAGGTGGAGTTCAAGCCCGGCGGCCGGGTGCGCATCAACAGCGACAAGCTCACCAGCACCACCGCCCCCGACGCTCTGGTGCGCCAGATGCGCGCCTCGTTCTATGTGGCCGGGCCGCTGCTGGCCCGCTACGGCGAGGCGCAGGTGCCGCTGCCGGGCGGCTGCGTCATCGGCCGGCGGCCGGTGGACTTCCACATCGCCGGCTTCCAGAGCCTGGGCGCCAGCGTGCGCGTCGAGCACGGCTGGGTGCGGGCCACGGCCAGGCGCCTGAGCGGGGCCCGCATCTTCCTGGATCCACGCTACCGCAGCGCCGGCGCCACCAACAACCTGATGATGGCCGCTTGCCTGGCCCGGGGGCGGACCATCATTGAGAACGCCTCGCGCGAGCCCGAGACCCAGGACTGCGCCGCGTTCCTGGTCGAGGCCGGCGCCAAGATCCAGGGCATCGGCGGCGCCACCCTGGTGGTGGACGGTGTGGAGCGGCTGCAAGGCTGCCGCCACGCGGTGATCCCGGACCGCATGGAAGCCGGGACCATGCTGCTGGCGGCGGCAGTCACCCAGGGGGATGTGCGCGTGGAGGGCGTGAATGTGGGCCACCTGGAGCCCTTGACCCGGGTGCTGCGCCAGGCCGGCATGGAGGTGCAAACCAACGGCGATTGGGTGCGCCTGTGCAGCCGGGGGCGTCTGCACGCGTTCGATGTCACCACCGCGCCCTATCCGGGCTTCCCCACGGACATGCAGCCTGGGACCGTGGTGCTGATGTGCCTGGCCGAGGGCACCAGCCACATGGAGGAGACTATCTTCGACGCCCGCTACGGCTACACCGATGAGCTGCGCCGCATGGGCGCCGACGTGCGGGTCATTGACCAACTGGCCATCGTGCGCGGCGTCAAGCAGCTCAGCGGTGCTCCGGTCGAGGCGCCGGACATCCGTGCCGGCGCTGGGCTGGTGGTGGCCGGCCTGGCTGCGGAGGGCGAAACGGTCATCTCACAGGCGGAGCTCATTGATCGCGGCTACGAGAACCTGGTGGAGAAACTGGCCGGCCTGGGGGCGGCTATCGCCCGGCCGGCGGATCGTGCGAAGCTATGTTTGGCCTAGTTGACGACCTGGGCATTGACCTGGGCACGTCGAACATCGTCGTCTATGCGCGCTCCCGAGGCATTGTGCTTCGGGAGCCCTCGGTTGTGGCCATAGACAGCGTCTCCCGGCGCGTGCTGGCGGTGGGCGAGGAGGCGCGCCTGATGCTGGGGCGCACCCCCGCCACCATCGTGGCCAAGCGCCCCCTGCGCGATGGTGTGATTGGCGACTACACCATCACCCGGGAGATGCTGGCCCACCTGATTCAGAAGACTTGCGGGCGCAGGAGCAAGCTGCTCAAGCCGCTGGTCGTGGTCAGCATTCCCTCGCAGGCCACCAGTGTCGAGCGTCGGGCGGCCCTGGACGCCGCCGTAGCCGCGGGGGCGCGCCGGGCCTTCGCCATCGAGGAGCCCATGGCCGCCGCCATCGGCGCGGGCTTGCCCATCGCCATGCCCGGCGGCAACATAATAGTGGACGTGGGCGGCGGCACCAGCGAGATTGCCGTCATCAGCCTGGGGGGCATCGTGGTCAGCGATGCCGTGCGCATCGGCGGGAATCGGATGGACGAGGCCATCATGCGCCACATCAAGCGCGTCTACAACCTGGCCATTGGTGAGCGCACGGCCGAGGAGATCAAGATAACCATCGGCTCGGCCTACCCCCTGGACAGCGAGGTCACTACTGAGGTCCGCGGCAGAGACCTGGTGACCGGGCTGCCCAGGACGTTTACGGTCAGCTCGGCCGAAGTGCGCGAGGCCCTGGCCGAGCCTGTGGCCGCCATCACAGACCGGGTCAGAAGCGTGCTGGAGACGACCCCGCCGGAGCTGGCGGCCGACATCATCGAGCGGGGCATTACGCTAACCGGGGGCGGCGCCTTGCTGGTGGGGTTGGACCGGCTGCTGGAGCTGGAAACCGGCATCGCCGTGCACGTGGCCGACGACCCCATGTCCTCAGTGGCCATGGGCACGGGCAAGGCGCTGGAGGAGATAGACGCGCTCAAACGCAGCATGACGGCCCGCAGCCGCAGGCACTGAGTCGCGGGGATGTGCGATATGCGATATGCGATACGGCGTCTGACCCGCATATCGCAGATCCCACATCACACAGCGCAGATCGCGTAGCCTAGTACCGGGCTTCGGTGCTGAGGTTGATCAGGCCGGCCTTGATGTTGTTGATGGCCGTGCGCGCCAACTCGGTCGCCGGTAGCCCCTGGGCCTCGGCGTCGGCGCGAGTGATGGTGAAAAGCAGGTCGCGGGCGCCGTAAACGCTGACCTCGCCGTCCTTGCCCTCGACGGATCGCAGCTCCCAGGCTTGCAGCCCTCGGCCCATGACGTCGTTCAGGCGCTCTGCTGCTTGCTGCGCCCTGGTCAGGCCGTCGCTGCCCGCCGCGTCCGTGGCGACCGGGGCGTACACCACGCGGCCCAGGAAGTCCACCTCGCCCCCTGGGGCACCGGCGATGAACCCGGACACCGCCCGGCTGGGCGACCAGTAGCTGACCTGGCGGCGGTTGATGTCCACATGCAGCTCGTTGAGCTGGCTGATGATCTGGTGGGCGCGCCAGGCCAGGTCCGGGTGTGTCTGAAAGACGCCGGGGTCCACGACCCGCGTATCCAGCTCCACGTCCTCGTGTGTGCGCCGCGCCAGGCGCTCCATGAACGTCAGCAGGCCCGCCGGGTTGTACGTGCTCTGGTAGAGGATGCTGACAGCCTCGTGGTCGGCCTCGGCCTCCATCTCGATGGAGTACTCGCTCAGGATGGCCCGGCTGGTCCAGGTGGCAGCCTGGGCCACCGCCACCGCCCCTTCGGTGCCCCCAGCGACCAGCCCCAGCAGAACAGCCAGCAAGCCGTATCTGAGGGCCTTGCGTCCCCGGTCCATCTGCTTCATGGCGTGGTAGCAGACGTTGTGGGCCATCTCGTGCGCCAGCACCCCTGCCAGCTCATCATCCGACTGCACGTCGTTGAGCAGCCCCTTGGTGACGCAGAGGTGTCCGCCCGGGATGCTGACGGCGTTGGGCTCGTCCCACTTCAGTATATAGACCTGGTACTGGATGTTGGGCCGCGTGGACACCTTGGCCAGCTCATCGGTGATGTGCTTGACGCGGGCATACTCCTCGGGCGCCTCGATAATGAGGTTGGCGCCCTTGATCTCCTTCATCATCTGCTCGCCCGCGCGCTTCTCCTGCTGCTCGCTGTAGCGCTTGGCCCAGGCGGCCGGCGTCAACAGCGTCAGGCAGGCGCAGCAGGCGAACACCAAAGTCCAAGCTAGTCTGCCACGCATCCCAGGCATCCCCCTGAAGGCCTCTGGTGTCATTATAACACGCGGTGCCCCAGTCCCTTGCGAACTGGCTTGCTTTTCCTGCCTGCTTGTGCTATAATACCACAAACTGAATACGTTGGGCGAGCAGGCTCGTGGCCTTCAGGCCACGGGAAGACGGTGCGAAACCGTCGCTGCCCCGCAACTGTGACCGGGGACGAAACCTGCAAGTAGCCACTGGGGTCTGAGGCAACTCAGCCCCGGGAAGGCGCAGGAAGTAGGACGATCCGGAAGCCAGGAGACCGACTGCTCGCTTCCTGGTGCAGGCACCTTTTCGAGGGAGGGGGTGAGGCATTTTCGTTTGGCAGCCGCCGCTCCCTGGAGCGGCGGCTTTTCGCTGTCATCCCGCCGCCACTCAGACCAAGGACCAGGGGGGTGCGCCTACATGCTTAGACGCTGCACGCCGTGCCGGGGTTTCACGCTTATCGAGCTGCTGGTGGTGATTGCCATCATTGCCGTCCTGGCGGCGATCCTCTTCCCGGTGTTCGCCAAGGCCCGGGAGAAGGCGCGCCAGGCGTCGTGTCAGTCCAACCTGAGGCAGCTGGGCATGGCCATGGCCATGTACGCGGACGACTATGACGAGGTAATGCCCATAGCCTACTACTACAGCGCCGACTTGTCGCACGAGTACGCCTGGGATTTCGCCTTGGACTGGAGCACTTGGCCGCCCACAGTGACCCTCGGGCTGCTCGGCCCTTACACCCGCAGCGGCCAGCTCAACGCCTGCCCCAGCTTCCACGGGGAGGCCTGGGGCCGCCCCTACACCGGCTACGCCTACAACACCAGCTACCTCGGCCACGGTCAGTTCGAGCCCGACCCGACTCCGGCGGCGCTGGCACGCATCCAGCAGCCGACCGATACCGTCCTGCTGGCCGACAGCGCGTTCGTGTGGGCGGGCAGCCCGGCGGCGAACAACTACCTGCGGGCGCCAGGCGACCCGGCCTATGGCTGGATTGGCCCGAACGTCCACTTCCGCCACCTGGCTGCGGCCAATGTGGCCTATTGCGATGGCCACGTCAAGGCGGCCGTCCGCAAGTTCAACGTCTCGTCGGCTGACGACGAGTGCGCGGACCTGTCAGCCGACGACAGCGCCTATGACCTGGAGTAGCATTGTCGGACGGCTGCTCGCGTCGGTCATCGGCCGGCGGTGAGTCCTATGACGACCAGGGTTGCATCGCGGAGGCTGTGGCACACGGCAGGGGCAGCGGTGCTCCTCGCAGGCGTGGGATTACTCGCCTTGTACCTCGCTGCCTTACGGCCTCACGTCTCAGCGCCAGGAAGCCAACCGTCCGCAGTTAGCAGCCACCCGGGGGCCTCACACGCGCCCCGGCGCATCGTGTCGCTGGCGCCAGGGGCCACTGAGATTCTCTTCGCCTTGGGCCTTGGGGACCGGCTGGTGGGCGTCACCAACGCATGCGATTACCCGCCCGAAGCGAAGAAGAAGCCCAGGGTGGGGCTGTACGAGCGGCCCAGCCTGGAGGCGATTGTCGCTCTCGAGCCAGACCTTGTCGTGGCCGAGTCGCCCTTTCAGGACGAGGTCATCGTGGCCCTCAGGGGGCTGGGTGTTACCGCAATGGGGTTGTGCTCACCCGATTTCGACGCCGTCACGGACAGCATCCGTCTGCTGGGGACGAGGACGGGCACCCAGGAGCAGGCCCAGTCGTTGGCCGGGGGAATGCAGGCACAGTGGAGGCGGGTGCGAAGGCAAACGGCCGCGTTGCCTGCCCAGGCGAAGCCCGCCGTGTTCGTGGTTATCGGCGGCCACCCGTTGATTACGGCAGGGCCCGGCACCTTCATTCATGAGCTGATCGAGGCCGCTGGGGGCCGGAACATTGCTGGCAAGGGTATGAGTGGCTACCCGCTTTTCAGCCCAGAGCGGGTCGCGGCGGAAAAGCCGGAGGTCGTGATCGTCACGCACGAGAGTGCACTGACCGCAATACCAGAAGCCTGGCGCGGGGGCCGGGTGTACACTCCGGCGGACATTGATCCGGATGCCTTTTGCCGCCCGGGCCCGCGGCTGGCGGAGGCGCTGGAGACACTCTTGCGCCTTCTGCATCCCGATCTGTGCGAGGCGAGAACACCATGTCCCGGCCCGGGAAGCTGATCCTCGTGCTCGGCGGGGCGCGCAGTGGGAAGAGCCGGTTTGCCGTGGAGCTGGCCGCCGGGCAAGGCCAGCCGGTAGTCTTCGTGGCGACCGCGCAGCCGACTGACCCGGAGATGAAAGCGCGCATAGAGGCGCATCGCCGCGCCCGCCCGCGCCACTGGGAGACCGTAGAGGCCTGGGAAGGGGTTCCCAGCATCCTGCGCGCCAAGGGGCGGGCTAATACGGTGGTGGTTATTGACTGCCTCACGCTGATGCTGAGTAACCTGCTGTTGAAGGGGGTAGGCCACGGGTCCGCACAGGGGACGCATCGGGTGAGCGCAGGAGTGGTGGAGGAGACGCTCCGGGAAAGCGAGAGGGTGGCAGAGGCGGCGCGTTCTGTACCTGCTACGGTCATCGTTGTGGCCAACGAGGTGGGAGCCGGCGTGGTTCCCGCCACCGCCCTCGGGCGGGCTTTCCGCGACTTGGCGGGGGCGGCCAGTCAGATCGTCGCCGCATACGCGGACGAGGTTTACGTCATGCACGCTGGTATCCCGACTAGGATCAAGGGGCATAACGGTGCCAATCGAACGGCTGGGGGAGAAGATCAGGCAGACAGTGGCCCGGATTCAGCCGCTGGATGAAGAGGTCATGGCAGCGGCGCGTGAGCGCCAGCGGCACCTGACTAAGCCTGCCGGAAGTCTAGGCCGACTGGAGGAGCTGTCCGTGCAGGTGGCTGGAATCCGGCGCCGGCCAATGCCGGCAGTGGGCGCGAAGGCGATCCTGACGATGGCTGGCGACCACGGTGTAGTTGTGGAGGGCGTGAGTGCGTACCCTCAAGAGGTGACGGCGCAGATGGTGCGCAACTTCCTGGCCGGCGGCGCCGCCGTCAACGTCCTGGCGCGGCACGTGGGGGCCCGGGTGGTCGTCGTTGACATGGGGGTGGCCGGCGATCTGGAGGTCAGCCCTCGCCTCGTTCAGTGCAAGATCGCGCGCGGCACTAACAACCTGTCGCGCGGCCCGGCCATGAGCGGCGAGCAGGCCAGGGCCGCCCTGGAGGCTGGCATTGACGTGGTTGCTGGAGAGGTGGAGAAAGGCCTCGACTTGCTCGGCGTCGGGGACATGGGCATTGGCAACACGACCGCGAGCAGTGCGATAGCCGCCGCCGTGCTCCGTTGCCCGGCGCGGCAGGTGATAGGGCGTGGGACCGGCGTGAGCGACGCCGCCCTGGAGAGAAAGGTTGCAGTCATAGAGCGCGCACTGGCCGTTAACCAGCCCAGGGCCGACGATGCGATGGACGTGCTGGCCAAGGTCGGCGGATTCGAGATCGGCGGCATGGCGGGGGCGATCCTGGCGGCCGCGGCCAACCAAGCTCCTGTCGTGCTGGACGGCTTCATCGCTGGCGCGGCTGCCTTGCTAGCGGTGGGCATAGAGCCGCGTGCCGGGGCTTACCTGATAGCGTCACACCAGTCGGTTGAGCCCGGCCATAAGCTCATCCTTCGGCACCTGCGACTGCGCCCGCTGTTGAACCTCGAACTGCGCCTGGGCGAGGGGACGGGTGCGGCGCTGGGCATGAGCCTGGTGGAGGCAGCCGTCAAGCTGCTCTCGGACATGGCGACGTTCGAATCAGCAGCGGTATCCCGCCAGGTGTAGGCAACAGGCATGTGGGGTCTGATTGAGGCCCTGGGCCTCCTCACAATCGCCCCTGTGCCCTCCCGGGCCACTTCCGACGCGCTTGCCCTGAGGCGCTCCCTACCCTTCTTTCCGGCGGTGGGGTTGGTCCTGGGCCTGGGAGCCGGTGGCGCCTACTGGGTTGGCGCGCGGGTGTGGGCGCCCATAGCTGGCTGTGCTCTGGCCATTGTGTTCTCGGCAGCGGTGACGGGCAACCTGCACCTGGATGGCTTGGCGGACACAGCCGACGGTGTTTTCGGTGGCAGCTCTAGAGAGCACCGCCTGCTCATCATGAGGGACAGCCGCGTCGGCACCCACGGCGTAGTGGCAGTCGTAAGCGCGCTGCTGCTTAAGCTCCTGTTCCTATGGGCCGTTCCTCCCCAGGCGCGAGTTGCCGCCTTGGTGCTCAGTGCCGCAGTGGGGCGCTACTCGGCGGTGTACGCGGCGACGCTGTACCCCTACGCGAGGCCTGGACCGGGTACAGGTAGAGCTTTCGCTGAGCAGGCCTTGCCCCGTGACCTTGCCTGGGCCAGCACAGTGGTCCTGGCCGCCAGCTTTGCGCTCCTGGGGCTCGTCGGTGCCGCCAGCCTGGTTGGTGGCATCCTGACTACCGCCATTGCCGCTGGATTCATCAACAAGCGACTCGGCGGTATGACGGGCGACACCTATGGTGCTCTGGTCGAGGTAAGCGAGATCGCGGTGCTGGCGGCGGTGTCGGCCCTCGCGAGGTGAGCGCAATGAGGCAAGCCGTCGCCTCCTGGAGCGGAGGCAAGGAGAGCTGCCTGGCCTGCTACCGGGCGCTTGGGCAAGGCTACCGCGTCAGCCACCTGCTCAACGTGGTGTGGGCTGATGTGCCCCGCACCATGATTCACGGCCTGCCGCAGGAGGTCGTGGCTGCCCAGGCCGATGCCGTAGGCATTCCCCTCGTGCAGGCGCCAACCACCTGGGAGACCTACGAGGAGCAGTTCCAGAAGGCGCTCGCGGAGCTGCGTGCCCAGGGTGTGACTATGGCCGTTTTCGGCGACATTGGCAATGACGAGAACCGCGCCTGGGACGAGAAGGTCTGCGCGGCCGCTGGCCTGGAGCCGCTGTTGCCTTTGTGGGGCATGGCGCCTGAGGAGGTGCTGTGGGAATTCATGGCGGCTGGGTTTGAGGCCCTGGTGGTGGCCGTGAACGGGGCTTTACTGGATGAAACCTGGCTGGGCCGCCCCGTGAATCAGCAGTTCATCGCCGAGCTGAGCCAGCGAGAAGAGGGCCCTCCCGTCAACCTCTGCGGCGAGAACGGCGAGTACCATACCTTGGTGGTGGACGGGCCGTTGTTCTCTTGCCGGCTGGAGATCACCGACGCCGCGCCCGTGCTGCGCAACGGCTATTGGTTCCTGGACGTGCGCCGCTTCCGCCTGTCGGGATGACAGCCCCTGCCGCACCCTGTTCAGAAGCGACGGCGCCGCCCGGCGAAGGCGGCGCCAACTAGTCAGCGAGTAGCCATTGAGCCGTTACCGTTTGGTCTGGGGCACCTCGTAGACTCCCGAGGAGCCGTCCGCCCTGACCGCCTCCAGGCGGTATTCGGCTCCCGCCCTTGCGCGCTGGTCGGCGAAGGCGAGCCGGGCATGGTACATGGCCCCGCCCTCGGGCAGGATCATCGCGCTGTTAGCTCGCGTCCATGCCGACGCGCTCGGGTCCCGGCGCAGGACGTTGTAGCCGAGCACGTCGGGCAGGCCCAGCGCCTCCCAGACGATGCGCATGAGGTTGCCGCTGCGGGCGGCTTTCAGCCCTGCCACCTCCACGGCGGTCGGGCCATAGAAGGACTCTATGTTCGCAACATCCATGCGGCCATCGAAGCCATTCGTCGCGCCGCCCCCTCCCAGGTATAGCGGCGAGGCATTCGCCACCGGGGTCTGGGTGGTGGCATATTCGGTGTAGGCCGTGCCGACGTAGACCCGCGCCGTGTTCCCCGTGGTGAGTGTCGCGGCCACGTGTACCCATTGGGGCGGCGGGAATGTGGGGAACGGCCTTGCATAGATGTAGATGGTGCCGCCAACCCGGAACCCGAACTCTAGGTTGGTGTAGTACGCTGGGGACTGGAAGTACGTGTATAGGCGAAGGAAGTAGTTCACCGCGCTGAGGTCTGTGGTGCCCTTGAGGAAAAGGTACTGGTATGGACGTGAAGCACCCGACAGCCCCACGCTCCGAGCGTAGATCCACGCCTGGAGGGTCATGGAGGAGGTGAGGTCGAGGCTATTGGAGTCGTTCACATGCACGTAATCATCGCCGCCATCGAAGTCCAGCGCGCTGGCCCCGTCCCACGCCTCGCCCGAGAAGAGCCACACCGGGTCGTGCGAATCCGGGAGCTGGACGCTCCCCAGAGTCCCGGTGTTGAGGTTACCGCTGCTGTCCGCCGTCAGCTGCCCGCTCCCCTCGTTCATCTCCCAGTCACCTACCCCTTGTGCACCGGCTGCACCGCTGGTGAGCAACAAGCCTACTGTTGCAAGCACAACGAGCGCAACACGTGCGATCTGGCACATAGCGATTCCCCCTGACGTGCGCGGGTGCGCTGGCCTACCAGGCTCTGGCCGCCCGACCTCACCACGGCAGATCGTCCATGCCGCGGGCGCGGGTCCTTTCCCGCGCTGTCCGTCACCGCAGCCTTCTCTGCCCGACCCTCAATCACCTCCCGCCAGGCCAACTGACAGCCTCCTGGCATCCCGCATAACACGGCGGGCTGAAGCGCGGCCTTCGCTCCACCCAGCGCGCAGATGCTCCGCGAGCGAGTGTGCTTCTCCGCTGTGCGTGCCATGGTGCCCCGGGTGCTGGGGGGCGAGGCGGGGATGCGGGCCGCCCGTCTAAAGCAGCAGCGCCGCCTCATCAGGCGGCGCTGCCAAAGCACGGTGCGACAGACGTGCAGCGACGGCTATTGCCCCAGTTTGGGCACCTCGTAGACTCCCGAGGAGCCGTCCGCCCTGACCGCCTCCAGGCGGTATTCGGCTCCCGCCCTTGCGCGCTGGTCGGCGAAGGCGAGCCGGGCATGGTACATGGCCCCGCCCTCGGGCAGGATCATCGCGCTGTTAGCTCGCGTCCATGCCGACGCGCTCGGGTCCCGGCGCAGGACGTTGTAGCCGAGCACGTCGGGCAGGCCCAGCGCCTCCCAGACGATGCGCATGAGGTTGCCGCTGCGCACCGCGGCCAGGCCGGCGACCTCAACCGCCGCCGGGTCCATCCGGTAGATTCTCACCTCGCGCATGCGCCCGTGGAACCCCGTCTTGTCGTCGGGGTCGTCCCACAGGCGACCAATGCTCAGGGAATAGGAGTTGGCCACCATTGTGGCGACGATGGTGCCGGAGACCGAGCCGGCCGCCTGTCCCTCGCGCTGCACGACGATCTTGCAGTTGCCGTTCTGGCTGTCGCCTGAATCGTACGAGGCGGCGACGAAGTACCAATATCCTGCCAATGGGATGCACCCGCCGTAGTCCAGATACCGCCAGGTGCCATTGGAGTCTAGCAGCCCGAAACGTATCCCCGTGCTGCTGCCAGTCGGTGTTCGCATCTCCAGGTAGTAGTTGACCGGGCCTCCGGGGTTGGGCACCCCCTTCCAGATCAGCATCTGCGAGGGAGTGGCGGTTGCCCCCACCCGTGCCGGACGTATGTAGCACTCCAGGGATACTGCCGCATTGGGGCCAGCTATGCTCAGCGAATCGCTGTGTTGCACGGTAACGCAATCCCACTCATCCTGGTTGAAGTACAGGCAGGGAGGGCCTGTCCTCCACTCTGGGTCGCAAGTCTCCACATCGGAGGTGGTGCCTAAAACACCGTTGTTGCCGTTGCTGCTGTGGTCCGTCACTGCCTGCCCGCTGCCCTCATCGAAGGGCCAGTACCCCACCACGTCTGCGTAGCCCGCTTGGGCAGCCACGACCAGCCCTGCGCAAAGCATAGTTCCCAGTAAGCGCCATCGTGCAGCGTGCCACATTGTACCCGCCTCCCTCGACGGGCGCCGTCGCCCGAGGCGACGGTGCCTGGCGTTCTCAGGCCCGTTGATGCCGTTGCTGCCGGGACCCTCAGTTGCTGTTGTTGCTCCTGCCTCCCTGCCCTGCATTGTACCACCCCTCGACCCAGGCTCAAACGGATGTCCCCATCCGCGCACCAAGCCGCTGTTGCACAGGCCGCCGATGGCGGGCTGCCGCCGAACTCGGCACCATTCGCCTTGCCCAGGTAACTTATACCCGATTTCCGAAGTAGATGCAAGGCTTTTCCTCTGGCAATGCGACAAGGCAACCGGCATTTGACACGGCCTCGGGCATCTCGTATAATCGCCGCAACCGAGGCGCTGATCTTTCCCCACACGGGGCCAGTACAAGTTTTCGCTGGGGCAGTTCGAAGCGTAGTTGAGAGCCCGGCCGCGGCGGCTCAGGGCGGGCGCAGGGGCGTTGGCGCGAGCAGACGCGGAGAGGGCTGCCAGGCGTCCGGGGAGGAGCAATGGTTCGCCTGCTGGCGGCGATAGGCAGCCGCGTCACCGCCCTGCTCAGCTTCGTGGGCCAGACCGTCTCTCTGCTCTTCCAGGCCCTGTTCTACATCGTAAGGGCGCGCCTCAAGCTGGGCCTGACCATCAACCAGATGTCGGAGGTGGGCGTCAACTCCCTGCCCATCGCGCTGGTGACTATCCTCTTTAGCGGCATGGTTTGGTGCTACTATCTGGTGCAGCAGGCTGTCAAATACCAGGGGATGCAGTTCGTGGGTTGGGCGGTGGCTGAGGCGGTGTTCCGCGAGCTGGGGCCGGTGCTCACGGCAGTGGTAGTGGCGGCGCGGGCGGGCTCGGCCATGACGGCGGAGCTGGGCACCATGACGGTCACCGAGCAAGTGGATGCCCTGCGCACGCTGGCCGTGGACCCGGTGCACTACCTGGTGGTGCCCCGGCTGGTGGCGGCAGTGATCATGCTGCCCATTGTCACGCTGTTCGCTGACCTGGCCGGCATCGGCGGAGGGTATATCGTCGCCATGACCGAGGGGGCTGCCACTGGCAGCATAGGTGCCAGCGTCTACCTAAGCTCCATCTCCTCGAACGTGACCCTGTGGGTGGTCGGAGCCGGCCTGCTGAAAACGCTGTTCTTCGGCATGACTATCGCCACCCTGGCCTGCTACTACGGCCTGCGCTGCGAGAAGGGCGCTGAGGGAGTGGGCCGGGCGGTCATGAAGTGTGTGGTGGTGTGCATCGTGGTGGTCTACGTCAGCGACTACTTCCTGACCAAGCTGCTGTACCCTTACTAGCCATGAACGCCTCGGAGATCATGCTGGAGGTGCGCGACCTGGGCTACGCCGTCAACGGGCTGGTGATCCTGGAGGGCATAAGCCTGCAAGTCCGTCGCGGCGAGATCCTGGGGGTCATGGGCATGTCGGGCTCGGGCAAGACGAGCTTGCTGAAGAGCATGATCGGCCTGGTGCGGCCCACCGCCGGGGATGTGCTCGTCAGCGGGGAAAGCATCGTCAAGCTGCCGGAAAAGGAGCTGGCCAGGGTTCGGCGGAACATGGGCATGTGCTTCCAGTACGCGGCCCTGTTCGACTCTCTCAATGTGGGGGAGAACGTGGCTTTTCCCCTGCGCCAGCACACCAGGCTCACGGAGCAGGAGATCGCAGCTCTAGTGGAGCAGAAGCTCGAGTTGGTGGGCATGGCCGGCACCCAGGCGAAGATGCCGGGCGACCTGAGCGGCGGTGAGCGCAAGCGCGTGGGCATTGCTCGGGCCATTGCCCTGGACCCACAGATAGTGCTCTACGATGAGCCCTCCAGCGGGCTAGACCCGATCATGGCCGGGGTCATAGACCACGTTATCGTCTCCCTGCGGGACGAGCTGGGCATGGCCTCGGTAGTAGTCTCGCACCACGTGCGCAATGTCTTCGCCACCTGCGACTACGTGGTGATGCTGCATCACGGGAAGGTCGTCGCGCAGGGGACGGCGCCGGAGATGCAGAACTCCGAGGACGCGGTCGTCCGCCAGTTCATCAGCGGGGCCGCACGCGGCCCCATCGTGGTCTAGGGCCAAGGGCAGCCGCCGGGCCCACGAGGAACACATGCGTCGCCGCAACAGCCGCCGCTCCCACTGCTGGCGCCGAGCAAGCAGGGCGCGCCCCAGCGCGTGCTGGGCCGCAGCAACGCAGCACCGGGCTCCGGAGGCAGGGCAAGCCGGAGGCCGCAGCCGTTTGCTCACGGCTGCCTGGGAAGGGTGAAGCGCCATGCCAGCAGACGCCAAAGTGGGCCTGGTCGTCATCGGTGGCCTCCTCGCCTTCATCTTCCTGGGGATATGGCTGGGCGGGCTACTGCACGAGCGGGGCACTTACGAGATTGCCGTTTGCTTCCGGGATTCGCAGGGCCTGCGCCGGGACTCACCTGTCTACCTGGCTGGTGTGCGCATCGGCGAGGTGACGGGCGTGTCTCTGGAGCACCACGAGGAGTTCCCGCAGAAGCCGGCGGCCATTCGCGTACGCCTGCGGGGCCGGAGCGTGGACGCCGTCAATCTGCCCCACTACAACGACAAGTTCACCATCGAGACGGGCACCCTGTTGGGCGACAAGTACATCACCGTGAGCAAGGCCATCGGCGAGCGGGGGGAACTGGTCCCGCCCGGCGCGGCGGTCGAGGGGTTCAGCGCCGGCAGCGTGCCGGAGCTGCTAGCAGACAGCCGGGACCTGGTGCGCACGCTGACGGACGTGGCCGTGGCCCTGGAGAACACCCTGGGCGACGAGCGCGTTCTGGGCAACATTGACACCATCCTGGGCAACTTCAACCGGGCCAGCGCCGACGCCCAGCGCCTGCTCGCCTCGTTGGCGCGCGTGACCACCTCCCGGGAGGGCGCCCTCAAGCACACGCTGTCCAACCTGGAGCGGACCTCGGAGAACTTCCGCGTGGCCTCGGCCAACCTGAGCGAGTTCACCACCACGGGGAAACTGCCCGGGGACGCTGGCGCGGCGGTGGCGAGCATGCGCCAGGCGGCCGCGGACATCAAGGAGATCACCGCCCACTTGCGCGAAGTCGTCACCGATGAGACTAACACGCGCAACGTGGAGCAGACCCTGGCCCACTTGCAGGAAGTCACTGACAAGGCGGTGACCATCTCCGACAATGTGGCGGAGCTTACCGAGCAGGGCAAAGACCTGATCCGGGAGGGCACGGAGGCGGCCGCGGCGGCCAAGCGGGTCCTGGGCCGGGTGGAACGCCCGATCAGCCAGACGAAGAAAGCCTTTGGGGGCATACACGTGTCCCCGCGGGCCGAGATGACCCTGGGTCTCGATAGCGGCGACCTGCAACTGGATGCCGACCTGTTCTTCCACAGGGGCCAGTCCCGCACCGAGGAGGTAGTGGTAGGGATGCGCGACCTGGGCAACCGCAACCGCCTCAACCTACAGTACGGCCGCTGGCTGGACAGCAGAACCCGTCTGCGGGGCGGCCTTATCGCCGGCGATATCGGGGTAGCCGTGGACCACAGGTTCGCCCCGCCCTGGAGCGCCACCCTGGAGGCCTATGACCAGCGGCAGGGCTTTCGCGTGGACCTGACCGGCGCCTACCAGTGGCGGGATGGCATGAGCGGGCTGTTCGGCGTAGACAACCTGTTCAACGATGCGGACGTGTTCGTCGGCGGGCGGTATGAGTTCTAACCGTGATGCGCCTGCGGGAGGCCTTGAGGTATGAGAGTCATCCTGAATGAGGACGTAGACCGTGTGGGCATTGCCGGCCAGGTGGTAGAGGTCTCAGACGGCTTTGCGCGCAACTTCCTGCTGCCGCGACGGCTGGCAATCGAGGCGACCAAAGGTGCGCTCACGGACCTGGAGCGCCGCCGGCAGTCGCTGGAGAAGCGCGAGCAGGGGCGCCGGGAGGGGGCGCTGGGCTCGCTGGAGCGCTTGAAGGAAGTCAGCATCACCCTGGTGCACAAGGCCGGCTCCGAGGGGAAGCTGCACGGCTCGGTGACGGCGCAGCATATCGCCGACGCCCTCCGCGACGAGACCGGCCTGGAGGTGGCGAAGTCGCAGATTGACCTGGTGCAGCCCATACGCACCGTGGGCAAGTTCCTGGTCACGGTCAAGCTCTTCCGCGACGTCGTGCACGAGCTGCCCGTTACCGTCATGTCTGAGTCCGGCATGGTTGAGGTCCCTGTGGAGGAGCCTAAGGAAGCGGCCGAGGAGGCTGCGCCCAAGCTAAGCAAGCGCGCCCGCGCTGCCCGTAGGCAGGCCGCCCCGGAGCCTGCGCCGGAAGAGGGGGCCCCAGCGGAAGTCGCCGACGCGCCAAGCACCTCCGCCGAAGCGGCTTCGGCGCTCTCGCGAAGGCGGAAGCCGCTATGGCGACGGCGCGAGGAATAGGCGCCCCCAAGCTGCCTTTCGACGTTGCCCCGACCGCTTTGCGTCCGGACCCCCGCCAACGGCGGCGGGGTCGGGAGGCCCATAGGGCGCTTGTTACTCTGCGAAGCAGAGTTTCGCTGCGTAGCACGAGTCGGCCCGCAGGCGCGCCTCGCGGTCGGGCCTACGCCCGCCGAAGCCCCGAGCGGCTTCGCCCTCGGGGCGAAGGCGGGGCCAGAAAGTAGGTGTCACCGCACTTGGCCGCAGAGGACTACAGCGACAAGCTCCCCCCGCAGGACCTACACGCAGAACAGGCCACCTTGGGCTCGATGCTGCTGGAGCCGGGAGCAGCCACGCGCGTGCTGTCGCAGCTCGACGGGGAAGACTTCTACCGCGGGGCCCATCAGAGCATCTTCCAGGCCATCCAGGAGGTCCACGGCCGGCAGGAGCCCGTGGACATCGTGACCGTGACCTCGGAGCTGCGCCGGCTGGGGCAGCTCGACGAGGTTGGCGGCCCCGCTTACCTGGCTGCGCTGATTGACGAGACCCCCACCGCCGCCCACGCCGTGCGTTACGCCAAAATCGTGGCCGAGAAGTCCACGCTGCGCAAGCTCATCAGCGCCGGCTCGGAGATCATCGGCCTGGCGCACGATAGCCCGGCGGACGTGGACGAGGCCGTGGACAAAGCCGAGCGGCTGATCTTCGCTCTGGCCGAGCACCGCATCTCCCGCGAGTTCGTCCCGGTGGGCACGGTGCTCAAGGACTTCTTCGACGTTCTGGAGGGGCGCGGCGCGGGCGCCGGCCTCACCGGCGTGCCCTCTGGCGTATCTGCGCTGGACGAGGTCACCGCCGGCTTTCAGCGCTCCGACCTGATCATCATCGCGGGCCGCCCCTCCATGGGCAAGACCTCCCTGGTGGTGAACAACGTGGCCGCCCACGCGGCCATTGAGGCCGGCGTCCCCGTGGGCATCTTCAGCCTGGAGATGTCGCGCCAGCAGATCGCCGAGATGCTGCTGTGCGGACAGGCGCGCGTGGACGCCTGGCGCATGCGCAAAGGCATGCTGCGCGACAGGGACTGGGAGCTGATCGGCAACGCTCTGCACAGGCTGCCGCAGGCTCATATCTACATAGATGACACGCCCGGCATCTCGGTGCTGGAGATGCGGGCCAAGGCACGCCGCCTCAAAAGCGAGCAGAACATTGGGCTGCTGATCGTTGATTACCTGCAACTGGCGGTGGGGGAGAGGGCGGCGGAGAGCAGATACCAGGAGATATCGGAGATTGCGCGTTCGCTCAAGGCCATGGCGCGGGAGCTGGCCGTGCCGGTGCTGGCCTGCTCGCAGCTCAGCCGGGCTGTGGAGCGGCGCGAGGACAAGCGGCCCATCCTGTCTGACCTGGCCGAGAGCGGCAATATCGAGGCCGAAGCCGACCTGGTCGTATTCCTGTATCGGCCTTCGTACTACGACCGCAAGACCCGCGCCGACCAGCAGGCCAGAGCCCGGCCAACTGCCGCTGCCTCGGCTGAGGAGGCGGCCGCGGTGCCCCCTCCCTTCGCCGACCCTGCCGAGCTCATCATAGCCAAGCATCGCGCCGGCCCGGTGCGCTCCGTGCCGGTGGCCTTCGTGGAGAACTTCCGCCGCTTCGAGCCCGCCGCCCGCGAATACACGGGCTATGAGCCTGAGGCCGCCTGACCAGCATCCCCCGATGTGCAATGTGGGATCCGCGATGTGCGATCCGTGCCGCACATCCCACATCGCAGATCGCACATCCCTGGGAGAAGGACTGAGGGTGGCACGGACATGAAGGTATTGGTCGTCGGCTCCGGCGGTCGCGAACACACGCTAGTGTGGAAGCTGGCCCAAAGCCCACAGGTGAGCCAGCTCTTCTGCGCCCCGGGCAACGCCGGCATCGCCGAGCTGGCGGAAGGCGTGGACATAGGCGCCGAGAGCATCCAGGAGCTGGCCGACTTCGCCGCACGGCAGCAGATTGACCTCACGGTGGTGGGCCCGGAGCGTCCGCTCATCGCCGGCATCGTGGACGAGTTTGAGAGGCGCGGCCTGCTCTGCTTCGGGCCCCGCTCCGAGGCTGCCATCCTGGAGGGCAGCAAGGCTTTCACGGATGAGTTGCTGGCCAGCTACGGCATCCCCAGCCCTGAGTTCGAGGTCTTCGACGACCCGGACAAGGCCAAGGCCTACGTGCGCGACAAAGGGGCGCCCATTGTGGTCAAGGCCGACGGCCAGGCGGCCGGCAAGGGTGTGGTGGTGGCTCAGAGCGTGGTGGAGGCCGAGAAAGCCATCCACGAGACCATGGTGGAGCGCATTCACGGTGAGGCGGGCAGGCGCGTGGTGGTGGAGGAATGCCTGGTGGGGCAGGAGTGCTCCATCAAGGTCTTCTCCGATGGCGAGGACATCGTGCCTATGGTGCCTTCCCAGGACTACAAGCGCGCCTATGACCACGACCAGGGCCCGAATACGGGCGGCATGGGCTGCTACTCGCCGGTGCCGGCGGTGGACGAGGCGCTCTTTGCAGACATCCTGGAGCGGCTGATACGGCCCACGGTGAAGGCCATGGCCGCCGAGGGGCGCCCCTACAGAGGGGTGCTGTACGGGGGCCTGATTCTGACGGCCGACGGCCCCAAGGTGCTGGAGTACAACTGCCGCTTCGGCGACCCGGAGACGCAGGTGGTGCTTCCGCGCTTGGAGAGCGACCTGGTGGACCTCCTGTTGGCCACCGTGGAGGGCAAGCTCGGCCAGGCCCAGGCCGAATGGCGCACAGACGCCTGCGTGTGCGTCGTGTTAGCCTCAGGCGGATACCCGGGGCCCTACGAGAAGGGCAAGCCCATTCGCGGGCTGGAGAAGGCCTCGGGCATGGAGCGCGTCGAAATCTTCCATGCGGGCACGGCCCGGCAGGACGGGCAGGTGGTCACTGCTGGCGGGCGGGTGCTGGGCGTGACGGCGCTGGGCGACGGCTTCGAGCAGGCGATCACCCGAGCCTATGAGGCGGTGGGCGCCATCCAGTTCGAGGGCATGCACTACCGGCGGGACATCGCCCGCCGCGCCCTGCGCTGAGCCATCTCCGGGCGTCGCGCACAAGGGAGGGCGCATCCTCTGTGGTGGGCATCCTGATAGGCAGCCCGAGCGACTTGCCTTTCGCCGAGCAGGCCGCCGAGGCGTTGGCCCAGCTCGACATAGCCTACGAGCTGCACGTCTGCTCGGCGCACCGGGCCCCGGAGGCCACGGCGGAGTATGCGGCCACGGCAGAGGAGCGCGGCCTCGAAGTCATCATCGCCATGGCCGGCTGGGCCGCTCACCTGGCCGGCGCGGTGGCGGCGCGGACCGTGCTGCCAGTGATCGGCGTGCCCCTGGCGACTTCGCCCCTCCAGGGGATGGACGCCCTGTATGCCACCGTGCAGATGCCCAGCGGGGTGCCGGTGGCGACTGTGGGAGTCAATGCGGCGCAGAACGCGGCCCTGCTGGCCGCGCAGATACTGGCCGGCAAGGACGAGGCGTTGCGGGAGCGCCTGCGGGCCCACAAGGCGTCGCTGGCCCAGGGTGCCGCAGAACCCATCTCGCGCACAGAGGCGGAAGCGCAGTGAACGACCGGTTAGCGGTGGGCGGTTGGCAGCACTGCTCTGCGAAGCAGCGCTTCGCTGCGCGGCACGAGTTGGGGGGCCCTCGACTACGCTCGGGGTCGCCTCCTGGCGAGACCGGTGAGCGCGCCTGGCGCGACGCCTGCGGGGTCATCGGGGTCTACAATCCCGAGGGGGACGTAGCGCGGCTGGCGTATTTCGGCCTGTATCTGCTCCAGCACCGCGGCCAGGAGAGCGCCGGCATCGCCGTTGCCGACGGGCAGGAGATCAAGCTCCACAAGGGCATGGGCCTGGTGAACGTGGTCTTCGACGAGGAGCAGCTGTGCCAGCTCCAGGGCCTGGCCGCCATTGGTCACGTGCGCTACTCCACCACCGGCTCCACGGTGCTGGCCAACGCCCAGCCCCTGCTGGGTGAGTTCGGCGGCGGGCCGTTTGCCCTGGGCCACAACGGGAACCTGGTGAATGCCTGGCTGCTGCGGGAGGAGCTTCAGCGCAAGGGCTGGCGGTTCAAGGCCACTACCGATACCGAGGTCATCGCGGCGCTCATCAGCGAATCCGGCAAGAAGGACATCGAGTCGGCCGTGGCCTGGGCCATGCAACGGCTCCAGGGGGCCTACTCCTTGGTCATCTTGACCAAGGACCAGGTGGTGGGGGTGCGCGACCCCTACGGCGTGCGGCCGCTGTGCATTGGGCAGCTGCCTAACGGTCGCTACGTGCTGGCCTCGGAGACCTGCGCTCTGTCGGTGTTGCCGGCCCAGTTCGTGCGCGAGTTGGAGCCGGGGGAGATCGTGGTCATTGACGAGCACGGCCTGCGCGAAGTGCAGGGGGCGCCGCTGGCGCGCAAGGCCTGCTGCATCTTCGAGTTCATCTACTTCGCGCGGCCCGACAGCTATATCTACGGCCAGTCGCTGTACATGGCCCGCAAGCGCATGGGGCACGTGTTGGCGCGAGAGAAGCCGGCCCCGGCCGACTTGGTCATCCCGGTTCCCGAGAGCGGTGCGCCGCACGCCGTGGGTTACGCCGAGGCCTCGCGGCTGCCTTTCAGCGACGGGCTGATCAAGAACCGCTACATCCTGCGCACGTTCATCCAGCCGGAACAGCAGCAGCGCAACCTCGGCGTGCGCATGAAGTTCAGTCCGCTGCGCGAGGCGGTGGCCGGTCGGCGGGTGGTCCTGGTGGAGGACAGCATCGTGCGGGGCACCACGGTCTCGCACCTGGTGGGCCTGGTGCGCAGCGGCGGCGCCAAAGAGGTGCACCTGCGCATTGCCTCGCCGCCCATTCGCTATCCCTGCTTCTACGGCATTGACATGGACAAGCAGGAGCAGTTCATCGCCTGGCAGCGGACGGTGCCCGACATAGCCTCCAAGATCGGCGCGGACTCGCTGGGCTACCTGAGCATTGAGGGCCTGATCGAGGCCGTCGGCCTGCCGCGCAACTCGTTCTGCATGGCCTGCTTCAACAACCGCTACCCCATCGCCATACCCAAAGACATCAGAGTCGAGAAGCTGGCGCTGGAGCCCCCGCCAGCCAGCGGCTAGCGGTTTGCGGTTCACAGTTGGCGGTGGCGACCACCATCCGGCAACCGGCGGTCTTGCCCATGGCCCCCAACCCCTCCTCCACTCCCGTTTGCCGCAAACTGCACAACGCCCTTCCGCCCGTCGCGGCCTATGCCGCCCTCGGCGATGCCCCCTACGGCTTCATCCTCGACAGTGTGGTGGATGTTGGGGGCTACGGGCGCTACTCGGTCCTGGGCGCTTGGCCCTTCGCAGTCCTTAAGGTCAAGGGCCGCGAGGCCTGTCTGCTTCGCGACGGCGGCGAGCAAAGGGCCGACGGCGATGCCTTTGACTGCCTGCGCGATCTGCTAAGCGAGCGCCGCCGACCGGCAGAGGCAGAGGGGCCCTATGGGTGCGGGGCCGTAGGCTACCTCGGCTACGACCTGTGTCACCTCATCGAAGACCTACCCAGCACCGTGGCCGACCACTTGCCCCTGCCCGACATGTACCTGGGCTTCTACGACGCCGTCGCCGTGTTTGACCACCACCAGCGACGAGCGTGGGTCGTAGCCGAGCAGAGCGCCGAGCAGAAGGTCCAGCGGCTCGTCGAGGCCCTTCAGCAACGTGGGTCCGGCCTCTCCCCTCGGCCCCTCTGGAGTGCAAGGTCGCCTGACGTTGCACTTTCGGGCGAAATCGCCTCGCCGCGTCAGGAGCTGCGCTGCAACTTCAGCCGCGAGGGCTACTTGGCGGCTATAGCTCGGGCCAAAGAGTACATCGCCGCCGGGGACATCTTCCAGGTGAACCTGTCGCAGCGCTTCAGCTTGGCCTGGCCCGGCGATGCCTTCGAGCTTTACCTGCGCCTGCGCGTACTCAACCCGGCGCCTTTCGCCGCGTTCCTCAGGTTCCCCGAACTGGCGGTCGCCAGCTCCTCGCCGGAGCTGTTCCTGCGAGTCCGCGGCCGCCAGGTGCTGACGCGCCCCATCAAAGGCACGCGTCCTCGCGGCGCCGCCCCGGCGGTGGACGAGCGCCTGCGCCGCGCACTCATGGCCAGCGAGAAGGACCGGGCCGAGCTGCTCATGATCACCGACCTCGAGCGCAATGACCTGGGGCGGGTGTGTGAGTTTGGGTCGGTCCATGTGCCGGAGCTGCGGGCGGTAGAGAGCTACGCGACCGTGCATCATCTGGTGGCCACCGTGACGGGCATCTTGCGGCCAGAGGTGGACACCATTGACCTGCTGCGGGCGACGTTTCCGGGAGGTTCCATCACCGGGGCGCCGAAGGTACGGGCGATGGAGATCATTGACGAGCTGGAGCCCACCGCCCGGGGCGTCTACACGGGAGCCATCGGCCACCTGGGCTTCGGGGGCTCGGTGGACCTCAACATCGCCATCCGCACCATCGTGGTTAGCCAGGGCTGGGCTCACTACCAAGTGGGCGGAGGGATTGTGGCCGATTCTGACCCGGCGGCCGAGTACCAGGAAACCCTCGACAAAGGAAAGGCCCTCGCGCAGGCTTTGACGTGCCGATGATCTGGCTCAACGGTCAGCTTGTGCCCGCAGCCGAGGCCTCCGTTTCAGTGCTCGACCGTGGGCTGCTGTACGGAGACGGCCTGTTCGAGACGATGTGCGTGCGCTTGCCGGTAGGCAAGCGCACGCAGGGGCACGTCTTCCGCCTCGACGCTCACCTGGAGAGGTTGGCGGCAGGCTGCGCTGAGCTGTCAATCGAGCTGCCGTTCCCGCCAGATCAGCTCGCCGAGGCAGTTCAAGCCACGGTGGAGGCGAACAGCCTGGGTGAGGCATCGGTGCGCCTGACCGTCACGCGCGGCGTGGGCGGCAAGCGTCTCGACGCAGGCGAGGAGCAAGCGCCGACGGTCATCATCCGCGCGGCTGCATGTGCCGGCTACCCGCCGGAGACCTACGAGCGCGGCCTGCGGGTCCTGCTTGCCAAAGGGCGGCGCAACGAGCGCTCGCCGACCTCTCGTCTGAAGACCCTCAACTGCCTGGACAGCGTGCTGGCCCGGCTGGAGGCACGTCGCGCCGGTGCCGACGATGCCCTGTGGCTTAACACCTCCGGCCAGCTTGCCTGCTTGACGGCCGCCAACCTCTTCGTCGCACTCGGGCCGGAGGTCTATACGCCGCCGGTCTCGTGTGGGGTGCTGCCGGGCATTACGCGACAGTGTGTGCTGGAGCTGCTCGCCGCCGAGGGCGTCACGGTACGCCAGCAAGGTTTGGCCGCCAACGCCCAGGGCCTGGGGATGGGCGGCGAGAGCATCCCCTGGCAGGAAGTATCCGAGCTGCTGGCGACGAACTCTCTCATGGGAGTGGCCCCCGTCGTGGAGGTCGAACGGCGCCCCGTCGGCAGCGGGCGGCCCGGGCCGCTGGCTCGGCGTCTGCGGCAGATGTATGAACTGGTCCTCCGGGGCGACCGCGAATCGGGGTAAGCACAACTCCAAAGCGAGCAGGGAAGGAAAACAACATGGGGCTCACCTACAGGGATGCGGGCGTTGACCTCGAGGCCGCCTCACGAGCCGTCGAGCTCATAGAGAAGGCCAGGCGCGGCACGTACGGCCCGGAGGTCATCACCGGGCTGGCGGATTTCGGCGGCATGTTCGCCTTCGACCGCGACAAGTACCGACAGCCGGTCCTGGTGGGCGGCACTGACAGCGTGGGCACCAAGGTGAAGATCGCCTTCGCCCTGGATCGGCACGACACCGTCGGCCAGGATGTCGTGGCCATGTGCGTAGACGACATCGTGACGCTGGGCGCCCGCCCGCTGTTCTTCCTGGACTACATCGGCTGCCACACGATGGTGCCCGAGCAGATGGCCGAGATCGTGGCCGGCATTGCGCGGGCGTGCCGACTGGCCGGCTGCGCGCTGCTGGGCGGAGAGACCGCCGAACTGAGCGACCTTTACGAGGAGGGCGAGTACGACCTGGCGGGCTTCGCGGTGGGCGTGGTGGAGAGAGACGAGATCGTGGACGGCTCCCAGGTGCGCGCGGGGGATGCCCTCCTCGGCCTGGCCTCCTCCGGCCTGCACAGCAACGGCTTCACCCTGGTGCGCAAAGTGCTGCTGGAGAGAGAGCAGATGCCGCTCGATGGGCAGGTGGAGGAGCTAGGGCGCACCCTGGGCGAGGAGCTGCTGGAGCCCACCCGCATCTATGCGCCTGCCCTGCTGACGCTGTGCGAGACGCTGGACGTGCACGGCATGGCCCACATCACCGGCGGCGGCATTCCCGGCAACCTGAACCGCATAATCCCGGACGGCCTCAGCGGCCGCCTGGATTCGTCGGCCTGGCGGCGGCCGCCCATATTCGACCTGATCCAGCGCCTGGGCCAGGTCGAGCCGGCCGAGACGTACCGCACCTTCAACATGGGCCTGGGGATGATCGTCGCCCTGCCCGAGCCGCAGGCCGCCGAAGCCATCGAGAAGCTTGCGGCGGCCGACGTGGAGGCCCGCATGGTCGGCCGCGTGGACCACGGAGATGAGAAGGTCAAGATCCTCTAGTTGCTGATTCCACACCGGACGAGGGAGGACAATGATGACCAAGCTCAAGGTCGGCGTGCTGGCCTCGGGCCGAGGCACCAACCTACAGTCGCTCATTGACGCTGCCGAGCGGGGCGACCTTGACGCCGAGATCGCCGTGGTCATCAGCGATAACGAGGAGGCCCTGGCCCTGGAGCGCGCCCGCAAGCATGGCATCCCCGCCGTGCACATCCCTCCCGGGGAGTTCAGGACCAAGCTGGAGCCGGAGGTCGAGCAGCAGTACGTGCAATGCCTGCGCGAACATGGCGTGGAGCTGGTCTGCCTGGCCGGCTACATGCGCATCGTCCACGAGGACCTGCTGAACGCCTTCCCCAACCGCATCCTCAACATCCATCCGGCCCTGCTGCCCTCGTTTCCAGGCCTGCACGCGCAGCAGCAGGCGCTGGACTACGGCGTCAAGTGGTCCGGCTGCACGGTGCATTTCGTCACTGCCGACTTCGATGAAGGCCCCATCATCGTGCAGGCGGCCGTGCCCGTCGAGGAGCGTGACACCGAGGAAACGCTGACTGCCCGCATCCTGGAGCAAGAGCACAGAATCTACCCTCTGGCAGTGCAGGTCTTCGCCGAAGGCCGGCTGGTCATCGAGGGCCGGCGCGTGAAGGTCCTGCCGCCGCAGTCGCCCTCAGAGTAGGCTGCCGGGAACTCGCAGCCCGGCGATTTCGTCTACCCTGATAAAGGGCCTCGGCTCCGGCCGATAGTTGGCAGCCGCGGCTACATACGCATGTCGGGAGGGGTGGCTCCGATGCGACCTGCGTGGCGCCTGGGGGTAGCAATCCTCATTCTCGCGGTCGTCGTTCTCCTCGTCGTCCTGTTCCCCTGGATCATGGGCAGACTGCCCGAGCAAACAGCAGAGATCCAGGCGCAGGCGCGACAACTAGGGGCGCTTGTTAAGGAGCGGCTCAAAGCCTCGAGCAAGGCAGTAGCCGTGGAACACGCGCAGGAGTTGGGACAACTCGTGGAGCGGCTGATCGCGGCGAATCTCAAGGCCCCCATGCCTCAGGAGCGGCTACAGCGCGTGCAGGAGCAACTGGGGAAGCACGTGCGGGCGTGGATAATCATTGGCGATGACCCCGATTCCGTTGAGCACGCCCGGCTAATGCTGGAACGGTGTCTCGTCCCCTTGGCGACGAGAAGGCCGCCTTCGAAAGAAGACCGAGAACAGATTCTTGCCCAGGCCCGTGAACTTGCTGAGGCGCTCGTCCAGATCACAGGCGAAGTGTTGGGCAAAGATGCCCTCGAGGGCTTTAGCATGGAAAAGACGCGACCCGAACTGGAAGAAAAGATCCTCGCTGTCGTGGACTACGAACTTGATCCTGCGCTAAAGAGGCCCTTGACCGACGAGGAGATGGAGGGAGCCCGAGCCCGCATGCGCGAGCTGGTGTTGGCCACCCAGGGCCCGCAGACCCCTGAGGATTGGTTTCCCGTACATCGGACGGGGCTGGGCCGACTGCTTCCGCCAACAGTGGAGGGCATGATGCGGATTGAGACCACCGTGCCGTTCGCCCGGGCGGCCGAACTCGAAGCGGTGAGCCGACGGCTGATTCAGAAGGTAAAGAGGCGGGATTAGGACATGGCGGCACGGGGCGACCGAGCCATGCTGAGAGCTGTGGCCGAGGAAGACCTACTGGCGGCACAAGCAATGGGCCTCATCGTCACTGAGGGCGTTTTGCTGGGCGTCGCGAGCACGCCGTAAACGAGGGCGCGCCCTCGCCTACTCCGTCCATGGGTCGCAGCAGTGGAGCACGGTCAATAGACCAGCGCCGGGCCCCTCGCGCGCAACTCCCGCACCTTGGTCCAGAAGGGTCCGCAGTCGCATTCGCTGGGGCTCGCCCTTGCCGTTCACCTGCACGGTGACTACATATGGAGTCGCCCCGTGCAAGGTCAGCAGCGCGAGGTCTGGATCGGCTTCAACCGAGACCTGGACGCCTCTTGCCTCTGCGTGGTCCCCTGCACGGAGTCCGTCGAACGCTGCCACCAGCCGCGCATATCGTCCGCTCTCTTGTCCGTCGCCCTTGTCGGGCCTCTTGCTGAGACCAGATATATCGAACACCGCCACCCACAGGGGACAAGCACCGGTATGGAACTCTCTGCCCTCCGCTGCCCGTCCCGTAGGCAAGATGCCCAACAGAAGAGGGCCTACCGCCCCAAACCCTATCGCCGTGAGAACGAGGGCCCTGCGCATGACCTGCTCTCTCCCCTCACCCAAGCCGGCAGTGGGCCGACACAGACGGACCTAGGTCTCCTCTCTCTTGAACCAGCCAGCGCTGCCATAGCCGCCGTTGCCCCAGTGGCCGCCGAGGTTGCCGCTCCAGCCAACGGAGGGGCCGAATCCGCCCCAGACCCCCCTGCCGCCGTACTGGCCTCTATCACCGATAGCCATAGCCGCCGTAGTTGCCGTACTGGTTGCCATAGTTGACGCCGCCATAGCCGCCGTTGCCCCAGCGGCCGCCAAGGTTGCCGCCCCCGCCGACGGAGGGGCCGAATCCGCCCCAGACCCCCCTGCCGCCGTACTGGCCCCCGTAGCCGCCGTTCTGGCCGCCATAGCCGCCATACTGGCCGCCATAGCCGCCCATGCCCAGGCCCATGCCGCCGCCGCCCCAGGCGAGCTGGCCCATGCGGCTGCTGATGACGGTCCCGCCGAAGATCATGGCGATGTCCGCCGGGTCAGCGTGCTTCACCTTGATGACCCTGACCACCGGCTCGTTGCTCGCCTCCCCGGGTGGTTGCGGTGGTCGTGGCCCCGGTGGTATGGGTGGCGCGTAGGTGGGCGTCAGCGGGCTGGGCAGCTCCCGCTGTGCCTCGACTGGCTTGGGCTCGATCACATACACCCCTTGGTCCAGCCGGTAGGCAGCGTCCAGCGCTGTGCTGATGGCGCGCACCGCTGTCGCCACGCTTACGTCGGTCAGGTATATCGTGACCGTGCCGGTCACGCCCTCGTGGAGCGTGTACTGGAAGTCGGGCACTTGCTCCTGAACGGCCCGCAGCGCGTCGGCCACGGGCACGTCCTTGAGGTTCAGCGTGATGGCTCCCTGCTGGGCCCACAGAGGGGCAAGGGCGAAGAGCAAGGCACAGATGGAAAAGGCAATGAGCTTGCGGGTCATAGCAAAGACCCCCTGGCTGGTGCCACCGCTATCCGTTACATACCCATTCTGCGGTGGCCGCCGTGTGGCTTCCGGCACTGCATCCCATAGCTTAGACGCGGGGCGCTGGGATTTGTTCACTCAGGCCCGCCGAGGCCGGCCCCAGGTGGGCGGCGGGCGTCAGGCCAGGTCCTCCTGGAGGAGGTCAATGCTGTTCAGGTCGGCGACGCCCAGGCCGTAGCCGGCTGCCGTCTGCACGTGCCGGGGCGGGCGGCCTGCGTCCGCCAGGCTGGGCAGGTTCATCTGCTCGCGCATGGCGTCAAGGAGTGCGGCGGCTTCTGCGTCCAGGGCCACGGGGTCGGTGGAGCAGAAGACCGCGTTGTATTCCCAGACGGCATCCGCCTTGAACGAGGGCCCGCCGTCGCACAGGACCCGCGTGGCATCGGCGATGACCAGGCGCTGCTTGGTACGGATGTCCGGGGCGGTGTTCAGGTCGGCCACGGCTGGGTCGCATTTCTGGGCGTGGAAGTCCTCGGGGTTGTGGATGCAGCCGAAGTGGTTCTTCAGGGCCGCCGTGATGCCGGCGTGCTCGTGGTCCTTCAGCACCGGCACGTTGATGAGGGCGGTGCATTGCCGCGTGAGGATCTTGGACAGGCGCACCGTGGTGCCTTTCAGGGTGGTGAAGCGCTCCTCGTACCCCGGCGAGCCAGCCCCGCCGACAGTTCCGTAGCAGCGCGGCTCGGGCCCGTCGTAGACGATGCCGTACCCGGCCGCCAGGAGGTCGCGATTCTCCTTGTCGAACAACACGATGTTCTGCGGCGGCACGCCGGCGGACTTCACGCCCTCCACGATGGCGGCAACCAGGTCCCGGTTCGGGCTCAGTGCAGGGGTCAGACAGCTCAGCTTGATGCCCACCCGGTCGCCCGGGCCCAGCAGGCGCCGCCAGGCGGCCTGCGGGTTGGGCGCCCCCAGCGCGCGCTGCACGGCGCCATGTACCAGCCGCGTCATGGCGCTGGCGCGGCTCTGCGGATCGGTGCTGGACGCGTCCTGGTGGAACAGGACCACCACGCGCGACCGGGCCTGCGGCCAGCCCCGGCGGGCTGCGCCGAGGAGCACGGAGGCGGCGGCTGTGGTACGCTGCAAGAAGGCTCGGCGATTCATAGCCTTTGGGGGAGCCAGACAAGAGCTACTGCCAGATGCCAGGGATGCGATTCCCGCAGTTGCCGCAGCGCCCGGTGCGGGTGTCCAGGCACAGATTGGCCGTCTGGGCGTAGCCTACGCGCTTGATCACCTTGGTGCCGCACTTGGCGCAGAACGTGTTCTCGCCGCCCTCGCCTGGGACGTTGCCGATGTAGCAGTACCTCAGGCCCTCTTTCCAGGCCGCCTGGCGCAGGGCGCGCAGCTTCTCGGTGGGGGTGGCGGGCACGTTCAGCATCTTGTACTTGGGGAAGAAGCGGCTCAAGTGCAGGGGCGTCTCGGCGCCGCAGTTCCCGACGATCCAGCGGGCCATCTCCACCACCATGTTCTCGCTGTCGTTATATCCGGGGATGACCAGGTTGGTGACCTCCAGCCACTTGCCTGCCGCCTTCACCGCCTTGATCGTCTCCAGCACGGGGGCCAAGCTCCCGCCGGTGACGGTCTGGTAGAAGTCGTCGCTGAAGCCCTTCAGGTCCACGTTGACTGCGGCCAGGTCGGCGATCATGTCCTTGAGCGGGCCCGGCTGAACGTAACCGGCCGTGTGTACCGCCGTGCGGATGCCGTTCTGCTTGGCCTCCCGCGCCGTATCCATGACGTACTCAATGCACTGCACCGGCTCGGTAAAGGTGAACACGATCCACTTGAGGCCGTACTTCTGGCAGGCGGCTACCACGCTGGCCGGCGGCAGGATCTTGTTGTTGGTGGCCTCGGGGCGGTTCTGGGCCCACTCCCAGCTCTGGCAGTACTTGCAGTCCAGGTTGCAGCCCGCGCAGCCCAGGGCCAGCGTCTTGGCCGCCGGCATCACGTGGTTGAAGGGGGCCTTCTCGATGGGGTCCAGCAGCACCGCGTCCTCGCACGGTCGGCCGTAGACGCGGGTCCTGTACTCGCCGTCAGTGTTCTCGCGCGCCCCGCAGAACCCCCGCTCGCCGTTCTTGACTGTGCACAGCCGCGGGCACAGCGCGCAGCGCAGATCGCTGCCCTCCAGGGGCTTCCAGTAGCGGGCAGGCTGGTCGGAGACGTTGCCGGTGCCTCGCCAGGCTGCCTGCGTGGCCTGCGACAATGGGCCCAGCAGCAGCCGGGGACATAAGCCCAGTGCCGCACCTCCGCGTGCGGCACTGGCCAGAAAGCTCCGGCGGGAGCAAAAAGCCCTGTTCATGTCCGCTAACCGTCAACGGCCATGCGTCAACCGGTCAGGGCCCAGCGCGAGAGCTGTTGGAGCCGCCGGGGGTCAACCGGGAAGCCCCACCGCCGGAACCACTCGCTGTCGTCCACGCCGAACGTCATGTTGACACAGTGGACGAACGCGTTGGCGGCATCCACCACGTCGGCCGGCGGCCGGTCGGCCGGCAGCCTGCGCACGGCGTCGAAGAAGCGGCGGAACGGCTCCCAGTCCAGGGTGCCCTCCTGCTGCGCGAAGCCGTGGTGCTCCAGCAGTCGGTAGAGCATGCCCAGGACGATCTGGGGCTTCAGATCAGTGAGGGCGGGCGTCCCGCGCTCGTACTCGTTCAGAGCGTCGAGGGCGTCGTTGCGGGCCTTTACCAGCGCATCGTGCGGCAGGATGGTGGGCGCGGCGCTCCCCAGGGTCTCGCGCGTCTCGCTCACCAGGCTGAACTCCAGCCCGGCGCCCGCCAGAGCAGCCATGCCCTGTGCCACGGCCGGCAAGTCCTTCTCAAAGACAGTGCAGCCTGCTTGCGCCACCGCCCTCACGGCCATCTGAGCGAAGGCTGCCTGCCACTGGGGCGGATCGCTCACCTGGCCCGCGGTCAGCCGTATGGCTGCGCCGGGTGGGACGTCGCTGAAGCCGTCGGTGATCACGATGGGCACCTTGGCCGTCGCCTGCTGGCCCGTCCAGTCCAGGAGCTTGCCCACGGCGGCGTCCCAGATGTTGGGCAGGTTGTACATCCGCATCTTCGGGGCCACGGTGTAGGGCGCAAAGACGACCACGTTCTCTCCCACGTGCACGTCCCAAGTCTTGGGGTCCAGCCCAAGCTGCTTGGCGCACTCGGCCAGTTGGCCGGTGGGGTCCTCCTGTTCGAAGTTGGCCAGGGCGAGCTGGGCATCGTCGGCCAGCCCCGACAGCGGCGCGCAGTCGCACAGCTCCTGGTAGGCCTTCTCGGCCGTCTGGTTGTCTCCCGCGAGCTTGGCCGCGCGCGCCAGCAGATACAGGGCGGAGGCGGCGAAGTCGTTACTGGTCAGGCCGGCCGTCCGCTGGAGCAGCTTGACGGCCTTGTCGAATTCGCCGCGCTTCATGAGCAGGGCGCCGAGGTAGTAGTTCGCCTCGGGCACCAGGTCGGAGAGGGTCACCCGGTAGGGGATGTGGTGCAGGTGGTACTCCTCCCAGCCGTGGTTGACGTGCTCGAAGTACAGGTTCATCACGTGCAGGAAGTCGGCTTTGCTCTCGGCCAGGATGGGTGGAAAGAGGTCGGGCACCGCCCGGCCCAGACCGGCGAGCATCTTGCTGGCCGTGTCATAGTTGGCCGGGTCCCGGTAGTACTTGAGCATGCGGTACAGCGCCTCGGCCTCGTACTCGCTGCCGGGGAAGTTGATGAGGAGCTGCTGGTAGCTGTAGGCCTCGTCCGCCGGCCGCTCCACGTCCTCGTAGCTCTTGGCGATCTGGTACAGGGCGTCGTCCCGCAGCGGCGAGCCGATGAGGTTGGTGACCAGGCCGAAGGCGCCTACCGCGTCGCCCACGGCATTGAGCTGCCGGTCGCTGGGGATGCCCTGCAAGGCGCCAGTGGCGTCTGCCCATTCCGGGCGCAGCTTGAACAGGTCGTCGGGCCCCTGTGCCTTGTTGATGCGCCCGAACAGCAGGTTCAGCTCCTGGTAGCAGGCCCCAGTGTTGTACAGCGCGTCGTCGTAGTTGTCGTTGCCGGGGAAGCGCTGGATGAAAGTGCGGTAGGCGGCCACCGCCTGCTGGAAGCGCCGGTAGTTCTGGTGGCTGTGGGCGAGGGCGAACAACTGGTCGGCGGCCTCGGCCGAGTTGGGCGCCGCCAGGTTGTACGGCCCCTGGTTGGCATCGCCGCGCCCGCGCGTGTTCTCGACATAGATGGTATTGGCCTCGCGCATGGCGCTGGTGACGTGCACGCTGCCCGGCATGCGGTTGATGAGGAACTCGTAGGCCGACAGGGCCTCGGCGGGCCGGCGCATGGCCCGCAGGCACTGCCCGATCTGGAACTGGGCATCGTCCACGAAGTCGGAGCAGGGGTAGCGGCGAATGAGCAGCATGAAGCCGTCCACGGCCGCCCCAAAATTGCCCAACTCCTGGTACTTGGCGGCGATGGCGTAGTGAGCCGCCGGGCACTGGTCGCTGTGCGGATAGCGCTGGCTGAGCAGTTGCAGGGCCGCCTGCGCTCCCTGCTCGTCGCGCACCTTGCGCATCTCATCGGCGAGCTGCGCCAGCGCGTCGTCCGCCCAGGTGCTGTGGGGAAAGTGAGCCACCAGCCACTGAAGCGTCTGAATGGCCGCCGGATGGTCCTGGTCCTCGCAGAACCTAGTGGCCAGGCCCCAGGCCGCATCGTCGGCCAGGTCACTTTGCGGGTACTGCTCCAGAAGCCGCAACTGCGATTCAACGGCGTGGCGGAAGTTCTGGCGCACGCCGTCAATGCGGGCGTTGAACATCAAGGTATCGTCGGCGAAATCGCTGCCCGGATACCCGTTCAGGAACGCTTCGTTCGCCGTCAACGCGCGCTCGATCTCCTTCTCCTGATCCGGCCGGCAGCAGACGTAAGTGGCCTGCGAGGAGTCATCGTGGACGTTGTAGGCGTTCAGCCGGGTGGGCAGGGCGGCGATGTCGCGGAAGGAGTGGCCGGAGCGGATGCTCAGGTCTGCATCTGGTTGGGCGGAAGCGAGCAGGGGAGCGATGAGCGCCACGCCAAGGCACAGCGGCAGCAGCCTTGACATCGGGGAACACCTCCACAAGTTGCTTCGCCGGACGGCGGCGGCCACGGGAACTCGACACTCATTATACGCCTAGCGCCAGGCGTTGGTCAACAGCCCCAACAGCCGCCCCTGCGGGCCAGTGGCGGCCCCTTCCGGCACGTTGCCGGCCCCCCGTCCCGGCTGCGAAATCCGATGGCTGGACTCGGCGCTGGTCGCCGAGCACCACTGCCTAGTATACCGCGCCGGGGGCGGCATTGTTCCGCCGAATCCGGCAGCCAAGCTGCCGCGGCCCAGGCACAAAACCAGCGGCCCGCACCTGGGCGGGCCGCTGGAGCGGCGAGGGCTGGGCCAGTGCCGATCAGAATGGCCAGGTCATTCGAGCGGATTCGCCTCGCAGAAGCACCCGAAAGTGCCCAGTGGGCAGCAGAAAGGCAGGTCCTCGGGCCTCAGGCATTTGCCGCACAGCTCTCCGGGCACCTTGACGCCTTGACAGGGGATCATCCTGCCCGGACAGACGAAGTCGCAGCCTCCGCAGGCCAGGCAGGTCTCGGACCTGCTGGCGAAGGGCGGGGACACGACCCTGTTCACGCCTCTGCCGGCAAAGGCCAGCGCCTTTCCACCCATTTGCTCCTCGCACATGGCGATACAGCGGCCGCACAGCAGGCAGCGGTTGTCCTCCATCTCGAAGCGGACCTGGCTCACGCCCATGCGGGCCGCAATGTCCTGGGCCAGTTTCACGTTGGGGGCGCTGGCGACCAGCAGCTCCGCCAGCACCTTCCTTATGCGCCTGATCCGGGGGGTGTCCGTCTTGACCACCAGTTCCCTGTAAACCTCGTACGTGCAGGAAGCCAGCACCTTGAACGTCTCCCCGCCGTCGGTGGATAGCTCGACGCTGCACAGGCGGCAGACCCCGTACGGCGAAAGCCCTGGGTAGTAGCACAGGGTGGGGATGTTGATGCCGCAGAGCTTGGCCGCCTCCAGGACCGTGGTGCCTTCGTCCACGGCGATACGCATCGCGTCAATCTCGACCTCAACCGTGGCCATGGCTGCCGTTCCTTTCAGAAGACCTCGATAGCCCCAAACTTGCAGGTCTCCGTGCAGAGGCCGCACTTGGTGCACACTTCCAGGTTGATCCTGTGCGGCTGCTTCTTCTCGCCCGTGATGGCCTCCTGGGCGCAGGCGCGGAGGCAAGCCCCGCAGCCGGTGCACAGCGCCTCATCAATGCGGTAGTGGATGAGGGCCGTGCACACCCCCGCCGGGCAGCGCTGATCCTGTATGTGCGCTTCGTACTCCTCCCGGAAGTAGCGCAAGGTGGAGAGCACGGGATTGGGGGCCGTTCCGCCCAGGCCACAGAGCGAGGCCTCGCTCACCACCACCGCCAGCTCCTCCAGCAACGCCAGGCTGTTGCCATTGGCGCGGCCCTCCGAGATGCCGGTGAGGATCTCGTTCATCCTCTTCAGCCCCTCGCGGCAGGGCAGGCACTTGCCACACGACTCGTCCATGAGGAACCTGACGAAGTACCTGGCCACGTCCACCATGCAGGTGGACTCGTCCATCACGATCATGCCGCCCGAGCCCATCATGGAGCCGGCCTTGGTCAGCTCGTCGAAGTCCACCGGCAGGTCAAGGAGCTGCTTGGGGATGCAGCCTCCCGAAGGGCCACCGGTTTGCACAGCCTTGAGCTCTTTGCCGTCGGGAGGTCCGCCGCCGATGTCGTACACTATGTGCCGCAGCGAGGCGCCCATGGGTATCTCAACCAGGCCCGTGTTCTTCACCTGGCCGACCAGGGAGAAGATTTTCGTGCCGCTGCTGCGAGGAGTGCCTATGCCGGCAAACCACTCGGCCCCCTTGTTGATGATAATGGGCACATTGGCCCAGGTCTCCACGTTGTTCAGGTTTGTGGGCCGGCGCCACAGCCCGCTTTGCACCGTGTGCAGGTGCTGTTTGTCGCGCGGGTCGCCGGCCCTGCCTTCTATGGAGGCCATTAGCGTCGTTGACTCGCCGCACACGAACGCGCCGCCGCCCCTGGCGATGTGGATGTCGAAGCTAAAGCCCGAACCCAGGATGTTCCTGCCCAGCAGACCCAGCCGTTTCGCCTGCTTGATGGCGCCCTCGGCATTCCGCCAGGCCCAGGGATACTCCTGCCGCACGTAGATGAAGCCCTGCTGAGCGCCGATGGCATAGGCGCCGATGATCATACCCTCCAGGATCAGATGCGGGTTGCCTTCCAGCAGTGACCTGTCCATGTAGGCGCCGGGATCGCCTTCGTCGCAGTTGCAGACGACATACTTGATGTCCCCCTTGGCTCGGCGGCAGCTTTCCCATTTTCGGCCCGTGGGAAAACCGCCCCCGCCGCGGCCCCTCAGCCCGGAGTTCTTGACCTCCCCGATCACCTGCTCCGGGGACATCGTCGTGAGAGCCTTGCCCAGAGCCTTATGGCCGCCACTCGCGATGTAGTCCTCGATCCGGGTCGGGTCAACGAGGCCGTTCTGGGCTAAGATGGTCCTTTGCTGGGCCCTGTAGAAGGGGATGTCCTTCTCATAGGTGATCGTCTCGCCCGTGAGCGGGTCGCGGTACAGGAGCGCGTCTAAGACCTCACCCTCCAGGAGCGTGCACCCGACGATCCGGGGCGCGTCCTCGCTCTTCACCTTGCAGTAGAGGATGCCCTCGGGCCGGACTACGACCAGCGGCCCGTGCTCGCAGAAGCCGTGGCAGCCGCTGAAGGTGAGTCTGACTGTCTTTTCCAGCCCTCTCTTGCGCAGCTCCCGCTGGAAGCGGCGCTTCAGCGCGGCGGAGCCGTAAGCGCGGCAGCCCGTGCCGCCGCACAGCGAGATCGTCTTGCTGAAGCCTGCCTGTTCCTCGATGATGGCTTCTCGTAAGGCCTCCAGCTCACACGCGCTCCTGAGCTTTCCCATGGTGCTTGCTCCTGTACCGCAGCAACAGGTTGCTGGCCTTCCGCGGGGTCATGTTGCCGTGGTACTGGTCGTCAATGACCACTATGGGCCCAATGGCACAGGCGCCCAGGCAGTTGACCACCCGCAGCGTGAACAGGCCATCTGTAGTCGTCTCATCAGGACCAACCTGGAGCAGGTCGCTGATCTGATCCAGTATCCTCGCCGCCCCGCGCACGTGACAGGCGGTGCCCTGGCACAGGACCACCTCGTGTATGCCTTGCGGTTCCAGGTGCAGCGACTTGTAGAAGGTCGCCACGCCGTAGATCTGAGGGAGCCCGAGGCCCATGCGGTCGGCCACGTGCCGCAAGGCGCCCTCAGAGAGATGGCCTTCCTTCTCCTGCACTTCCTGAAGGATGGAGATCAGGGCCCACGGCTCCGCCCTGTACCTGTCCAGGATCGCATCGACTTGCTTGACGGTCACGAGTCCATCATCCCTCCAGGATGCTGTTCACTTCTTCCCGGTCTGCGTCCATGACGTAGGGGATCCCCGAAACGTCGGCTGCTTCCTGTGTGAGCGCGAACAGGTCGTCACGGGTGATGTACTTCAAGGCGAACTTGCGCGCCCCAGCCATGAGCTGCTTCAGGCCGGTGGTAAGTCGCTCGTAGTAGGTGTACATGCCTATGGCGCCTGGGGGAAGCTTGTGGAAATCGTCCCCCAGCCGCTTCTTCAGCTCGCCGGCGCCGCCAAAAAGCTGCTCCAGAGTGTTGCCGTACTTGCTCACGTCCGCGGGAAGCCCCTTTCCGGAAAGGACCATCTGGCCAATGGTGTTGCCCACCATGGCGGCGGTCATGGTGGCGCGGCCCAGGCAGACGGCCTTGATGTAGGGAGCGGCCAGGGCTATGGCCTTGAACACGTGGTCTTCGAGGGTGATGCCGCCCGCCATCGCGCATGCGGGGATGAAGGCCCCCTTCTCTTCGAGCTTCTTCAGACATCGGTACAGCCAGCACTCGAGCTGAACGGTGGGAACGCCCCACTCGTTCATCATGCGCCAGGGGCTCATGCCGGTGCCGCCGCCCGCGCCATCAGCGGTGAGCAGGTCAATCCTGGCGTTAGAGGCCACCTTCACCGCCAGGGCCAGGTCGCGCGGCCGGTAGGCGCCCGTCTTCAGGGTCACGTGCTTGGCCCCCAGCCCCCGCAGCCTCTCTACCTCCTGGTAGAAGCTGTCCTCCTGCACCATCCCCAGCCTGGAGTGCCTCTCGAATTCCTTGAACTCACCGGCATTGAACTGCGCCTGGATGGCGGCGTCGTCAGGATCGGGGTAGACTTTGTAGCCGCGGCTCTGTAGCTGCTGCGCTCTCTCCAGGGAGCGCAGCTTCACCTCGCCTCCGATGTCCTTGGCGCCTTGTCCCCACTTGAGCTCGATGGTGTCAACGCCGAGCTTACCTATGACATACTCGGCCACGCCTGCCCGAGTATCCTCGACATTGAGCTGGACCAGGATATTGCCCTTCCCCGAGTACCACTGCTTGTAGGTCTTGACGCGGCGCGCCATCTCCGGCGAGTGGGCCACCTTGCCGTTCTTGAACTCCGCGTTGGGGTCCATGCCGCAGACGTTCTCGCCCACCACCAGCAGCGTTCCCGCCAGCGCCGCCCCTATGGCCATGGAATCCCAGTGGTTGCGGGCAATATCGGTGGAGCCCAGCGCCCCGGTGAAGTAGGGCACGTCCATCTGGATCTTGTGCTCGGCGCCCACTTCGGTGGAGACGTCCACGGCGGCGAAAACGGCCAACTCGGGATCAGCCTCGACGCCCACAGCTCCCACGCAAGAGCCTTGGATGTTGAAATGCGAGAAGTCTGCCGGGTAGTCTTTCTCTGAGCCGGCAGTGATCTTGGCGAAGGGCTGCGGATACAGAATCTCCCTCCCCCGGAGCGCCGACCTACCTATCTCGCAGGGGCCCAGGCACCCGTCTATGCAGGTGACGCAGATGCCCGAGTAGGGGGAAGGGGCGAGTCGGTTCCTGGTTAGGGTGGCTCCACTGGCGTTCGGCTTGCTTAGAGACATTCCTTGACCTCCTGGCGAGGCGTCTTGCCCCTGATTAGCGTACGGCCGCGCATCCGCCCGGGCGTCCGTCTCCGTTCGTAGGGCCGGACTCCGCAGGTGCGGCTGCGCTTGCCGTATAGGGAGCGGCCTCGCCGGGTGGCCGACAACGCTGTCACTGCCTCCGACTCAGCACGCGGCACAGAACTTCGCGCACGCGCCCCTCTTGGCCTCATCAGGCACCCACCCCTCGGCCGCCTCCACGTGGTGGCGGCCGCGTGCCATCCCCCTCGGCTGGAAGGGCTCGTGTATGACAAGCAGGGGGCGCTGCCCCTGTAACAGGGGTCGCTCTCAGAGCGACGTATCTACGCGCGCCGCTCCCTGCTCATCGGCAGCGTGGCTTCGCTGCCCTTGACCGAATCTCCTCTTTGCCCAGCCAGTCCCCCGCCTAGCCTGCGCCCGCCGTTAGCCCCTGCTCCTTCAGGTACTCGTCCACGGTCTGCTTGGTGATGCGCTTGGTGGGCAGCATAATGCGCTTCTCTTTAGGCGGGTTGCCCGCGAGAATGTCCAGCGCCACCTGGAGGCCCTTGACGCCGGGTGGCGGGTAGACGAACGTAGCCGCCAGGTAACCTTGCTTGACCCACTGACAGCCCTCGCCCGGAATGCCGTCAATGCCAATGAACTTGATGTCCTTGGCCCGCCCGGCCTCTTCGGCGGCCAGGTATGCGCCGTAGGCCATGGGGTCGTTATGCGCGTAGACGACGTCAATGTGCTTCTCGCTCTTCAGGGCGTTCTGCATGATGTCGAAGCCCTTGGCTTGCTTCCAGTCGCCGTCCTGTTTCCCGATGAGCTTGATGCCGCGCTCCTTCTGCACGACCTCCGCGAACCCCTTATGGCGTTCCTGGGCCGGCGTGGAGCCCATGCCACCCCAGATCTCGTAGATGACTCCCTTGGCCTTCCCTGCGCCGCCAAGGACCTCGACGGCATACCTGCCCGCCTCGCGGCCGATCTCCATGTTGTCGCCGCCCACGAACGCCGCGTACTTGTTGGTGTCCACGTCTCGGTCCAGCACCACTACAGGGATGCCGGCAGCCGTCGCGTCCTCCACCACTCCCGTCAGGCCGGCGGATTCCTTGGGGGAGATGAGGATGGCGTTCACGCCCTGGGTGATGAAGCTGCGCGTCTGCTCCTCCTGGGTGGAAGTGCGGTCCTCCGCGTCCTGCGTGATGAGGTCCACGTTCGGGTGCTTGTCCGCTTCCTTCTTCAGCAGATCGTCGAACAGCACGCGCCAGGGCTCGGTGGTGGTGCACTGCGAGAACCCGATCACGTACTTCTTCGCAGGCGCAGGTGCGGGGCCGGGGCCAGGAGCGTTGGCGACGGGGGTAGGCTGCGGCTTTGGTGCGCAGCCGCCCAAGGCCAAGGCAACGATGGCCGGGGCGAGAAGGCGGGAAAGCGTGCGTAACGCGCTCATGATGCTGCCTCCCTTGTGGGTCGCGAGAAGGTGGCCTGCCACAGGCCGCGCGCCCAACTACCGAGTTGGCCTTCCTGAAGCCAGACGGCCAACACTATGATGATGCCCTTAAGCAAGAGCTGCCAATCCTGGGGCACTGCCCGGAGCTGTAGGATGTTGTTCAGATACCCGAAGATGAGCACGCCCACGAACGTGCCCACGATGCTGCCCCGGCCGCCCATCAGGCTGGTGCCGCCGATGACCACGGCAGCGATGGCATCAAGCTCTGCGGCCTCGACGGCATTGGGTACCCCGTGCCGATACCTGGCGCAGAAAAGCACACCGCCCAGCGCCGCCAGCGCACCGGATACAGCATAGACGGCAATCTTGGTCCTGTCAACGTTGATGCCTGACAGCCGGGCCGCCTCCTCGTTCCCGCCCACGGCATAGACGTGGCGGCCGAAGCGCTGGGTGCGCAGCACCACGAAGGCAAGGACCACGCACCCCAGGAGGACCGCTGCGGGCACGGGGAAGTGCAGAGGGCCAAGGTAGCTGCTGCGCACCAGGGCGAACATGGGATCAGGCGCGGTCAGGCCGGCGGTGTCGGTGAGGGAGTGAATCCGGCCGCCGCCGCCGGCCATGATGCGGGCCAGGCCGTAAGCGGAGACCATCATGGCCAGGGTGCCGATGAACGGCTGGAGGCGGCCCTTAGCGATCATCAGCCCGCTGACCACCCCGAACATGAGCCCCACGGCGGGCACCGCCACCAGCACGCCCAGCACGGAGAAGCCCGTAAGCACCTGCATGGCGCCCCAGGCGCTGAGCCCCAGTCCCCAGCCCAGGCCGACGATAGCCGCCACCACCAGCCGGAAGTTCGGTCGCAGCACCCACCTGCCCAGCGCCGCCCAGGTGACCCAGCCGGCCAGGAGCCCGCTGAGCGCCAGGCTCCCCACCGCCACTGCCGAGGCGGGGTTCCACTCCCGCTCCATCAGCAGCATGGCGCACACCGTGGAGCCCAGGCCCAGCAGGCGCCCCACCGATAGGTCAATGCCCGCGGTGAGAATGACGAAGGTCATCCCCACTGCCAGGACCCCGTTGATGGCTACCTGCGCGAATATGTCGGCCTGGTTGTTCCAGGTGAGGAAGTTCCTGCCCCGCCCCACAATGGCACCGGCGGCGAAAATGGCTGCCAGGCCCAGGAACAGGGCCGTGGCTCGAAGAACCTGTCGCAGCCGGAAAGCGGTGGTCATGGCACGCCCCGTTTGCTGAGGAGGCTGCACCTGACGGCCAGCCTCAGGCCAACGGCGTCCTCAGTTCGACCTCGTTGGCAGGAAGGCCTCCTTGCCGTTAGGGCGATTGCGTGGGTCGGGGGTCAGGGACTTGCCCGACGCCGCGCCGACGGAACGAGGGCAGAGGCTGCCGCGTTCTCCAAGTAGACCTGCGGGGAGGCCAAGGTGCCCATGTCAACGCGCGAGATGACCCGTCGCCAGTTCCTGTGTAAGTCCTCTGCCGCCGCCCTCGGCGCGGCGGCGGCTCTGGGCGCTTCCTCTTCGCTGCGGCACAGCAGCGTTTACGCTCAGGCCGGAAGGCACAAGGTCGTGGAGGTCGCCAGCGAGGCCGCCAAGGCCGCCGAAGGCCCCTCCGCGGAGCTGGTCACGCAGATGCTCACCGCCGGCCTGCGGGAGCTGACCGGTCAGGGCGACCTGGGGAAGGCCCTGGCGCGGTTCGTCTCGCCCCAGGACGTGGTGGGCCTGAAGGTCAACGCCCGCTCCGCGCCGGGCCTGGTCACTAGCAAGCTCCTGGTACAGGCCGTCGCCCAGGGATGCAGGCTGGCGGGCGTGCCGGAGAACAACATCGTCATCTGGGACCGCTTCCAGCGGGACCTGGTGGTCTGCGGCTATGAGCCGAACCAGTCGCAGCAGGGCGTCCGCTGCTGCGGCTCGGAGTGGGGCAGTGCCATCGGCTACGATGCCGAAGTCTTCGCCGAGGCCGATCCGCCCGACGAGAACGGCAGTCGCCGCAGCCTCATCAGCAGTATCGTCACCCGACACCTGACCAAGATCATCGGCCTGCCGGTGCTCAAGGATCACGACCGCGCCGGCGTGACTTTCGCGCTCAAGAACGTGGCCTATGGCTCCTGCAACAACACCGCGCGCAGCCACCCGGCGCCGCACAACTGCGACCCGCTCATCGCCGAGGTCTATCGCCTGCCTGTGGTGCGCGACAAGACGGTGCTGGTCATCGGCGATGTCCTGCGCGGCCAGTACGACGGCGGCCCCGACTTCAACGCCGCCTTCATCTTCAACTACGGCGCGCTGCTCATCAGCACCGACCCCGTTGCTGCCGACAGGATCGGCCTGCAAATCCTCGACGCCCGGCGGGCTGAGGCCAACCTGAAGCCCCTCACCGGCTCAGAGCGCCATCCCAACAACCTGCTGACTGCCGCCAAGTACGACCTGGGCGTCTTCGACCTCAACAAGATTGACCACGTGAAGGTCGCGGTCTGACCGGAAGCACGCCGGGGAAGCGCTGCTGGGCATTGCTGTCGGGCAGGAATGCCCGACCCACGCAACGCATCTAGCTGCGGCCAGCGGGCCTGAAACCATTACCGGCGCTGGCACGTCTCATAGTATGGAGAACCCGCGCTGGCTGGGCCTAGCCATGCCCGACAATGACGCCCTCTTCGATGCCGACTTCATGAGCAAGCTGGAGCGCCTCAGCATCGTCGCCCGGCGCGCCTACCCGGGGATGATGAAGGGCGAGAAGCGCTCGCCCCGTCGCGGCACCAGCGTGGAGTTCGCCGACTTCCGCAACTACGCCCCCGGCGACGACTTCCGGCACGTGGACTGGAACGTCTACGGCCGCCTGGAGAAGCTCTTCCTCAAGCTGTTCATGGAGGAGGAAGACCTGCACGTCTACGTGCTCTTCGATGTCAGCAAGTCCATGGACTTCGGCCAGCCGAAGAAGATAGACTTCGCCCGCCGCCTGGCCGGGGCCCTGGGCTACGTGGCCCTCACCGCCCTGGATCGGGTGGGCATGGCCGCCTTCAGCGACCGAGTGCACTTGATCTTCCCCACCTGTCGGGGCCGACACAGCGCGCATCGGATGCTTGACTTCCTGAGAAAGGTGGAGATCGGCGGCCAGACCAACCTCGGTTTCTCGCTGTCGCAGTGGGCCCTGCGCGCCAGGCGGCCGGGCGTGGCCTTCATCGTCTCCGACTTCTTCGACGAGGGCGGCTTCGAGCAGGGCCTCATGGCGCTGCTGGCCAATCGCTACGAGGTCAACGTCATCCACGTGCTGGATGACTTCGAGCTGAACCCGGACATCCGGGGCGACCTGCGCCTGGTGGACGTGGAGACGAAGGCCCAACGCGAGGTGACCGTGAGCGGCAGCATGCTGGCGACCTACCAGCGCTCGCTGGCGGAGTTCTGCGGCCGCTTGCAGACCTTCTGCCACCGCCACCGCATGGGCTACGCGCGGGCGGCCAGCTCCACGCCGTTCGAGGACCTGGTGCTGCGCCAGTTCCGCCGCAGCATGTTTGTGAGGTAACCCGAGAGGAGGAAGAGAGCCATGAAGTGCAGGACAGTATCGCTTGTGGTTACGCCTTTGGTTCTCCTGTGTCTGGGCAGTTCGGGGTGGGCGGACGGCGGCTTCTTCAGGCCCAGGGAAAGCCCGGCCGACATCTACGAGCCGGAGCAGAAGGCGTTCATCTGGTACAAGGATGGCGTGGAGGACCTGGTCCTCCAAGCCTCCTACCAGGGGGCGGTTAGCGACTTCGCCTGGGTCGTCCCTGTGCCTGCCCAACCCGAGGTAGACAAGGTGGACGGCGCCCTGTTCCACGAGTTGAGCCGGCTGACCGCGGTACGCGAGTACCACAGGGGCATGCTCGGTGGAAACATGATCGGGCGCGCAGAGTCCGCGGGCGTGGCCGTGCTGGAGCGCAAGCAGGTGGGGCACTACGATGTCAGTGTTCTGGCAGCCACCGATGCCAATGCTCTGGCCAACTGGCTGAACGCGAACGGGTATGCCATGCCGGAGGGCGCCGAGCAGGTGCTGAATCACTACGTTGAGCGGGCCTGGTACTACGTAGCCATGCGCATTGCCGCAGGGAGCGAAGCGGTTGGGCAGAAGCTGCGCTCCGGGCTCATAGAGCCCCTGCGCCTCACCTTCAGCACCGAGCAGATCGTCTACCCCTTCCGCATCACCGCTCTGAACCCAGGGGGCACCGAGGTCCTGCTCTACGTGGCTGCGCCAGACCCGGTGCGCGCGGGGGGCTTGCACGAGGAGTTCTGCGCCCGGGTGAGGGCTGCCGAGGTCTCCGCCATGAGCTACCCGACGCTGGCCGGCTTGGTCAGTGGTGCTTTCGCTCTCACTAAGCTGCGGGGGCACTTCGCCCAGAGCGAAATCCACGATGACATCACCATCACCCAGCGGGGTGGCCGCGTCAAGCCGTTGGCGGAGGTGCAGAACCCGCCGCCCCCCCTCCGCGTGCGCCTCCGTCCGATCATCGCTGAGCCGGCCTGGACGGTGCGCCGCTGGTTCGCGCCCGTCAATATGGCTGATGCTCCCAGCCTCGTGCTGTCCTTGTGGCTCGTGGGCATCAGCGCCTTCAGCGTCCTGGTGGTCAAGGCCGGCGGGGGCCTCTGCCGCCGCCTGTGGCGGGCTGCCCAGCGGCGAGCCTGACGCCCCGCGAGGAACCAGTGCTGCGCCAGTTCCGCCGCAGCATGTTTGTGAGGTAGCTGGAGATGGATAGCCTCCAGTCGGGAACGTGTCGTACGCGATCACTGCCCCGTTCGGTGCCCGATGCTGGCCAACCCGGGCCTCGTGCAACCCGCCTCCGCCAGGGACTCCGCCGAAGCGGCTACGTCCCTCTCGCGAAGGCGGAAGGCTTCGGCGGGCAAGCCTGGAACTTGCATCCCGCATCTCGCATCCCGCATCACACATCGCATATCGCAGATCGCACATCGCCCAGATGAACTTCCTCGCCCCCATCTCGCTGTTCTTTCTGCTCACCATTCCGGTGGTGGTGCTGCTGTATCTGCTGCGCCTGAAGCGCAAGGAGCTGGTCATCAGCTCGACAGTGCTCTGGCAGCACATGACCCAGGACATCCAGGCCAACGCCCCCTTCCAGCGCCTGCGCAGGAACCTGCTGCTGCTGCTCCAGGTCATCATCCTGGCGCTGCTGGCCTTCGCCCTGGCCCGCCCCTTCCTCCGGATTCACGCGCTGAGCGCCGAGAGCACGGTAATCGTGCTGGACACCTCCGCCAGCATGCAGTCCACCGACGCCCGGGGCTCGCGCCTGGACGCGGCCAAGGGCGAGGCCATCCGCCTGGTAGACGACATGAGCCGCGACGACCGGGTCATGGTGCTGGCCGCCGGCGCCAAGACGCGGGTGATGTCCCAGTTCACCACGGACAAGCGGGCCCTGAAAGCGGCGGTCAGCGCCGTCCAGCCTGCGGACACCGAGACCCGCCTGCGCGACGCGGTGATGCTGGGGGTGTCGCTGGCGGCCCCGGGCCAGGCCAGCGGGGCCGATATCTACATCCTCTCCGACGGCGCCTTCGAGCCCCTGGAGGACATCCATCTGGGCACGGCGCGGCTGCACTTCCTCAAGTTCGGCTCGCGTTCAGAGAACCTGGCCATCACAGCGCTGGACGTCCGGCGCAGCTTCGCCCGGCAGGTCAAGGATCAGATTCTGGCAACCGTCACCAACTTCGGGCAGAGCCCGCGCCAGGCCGACCTGGAGATGTATAACCGGGGCAGCCTGTTCGATGTGCGCCAGCTCAGCGTGCCGGCGGGCAGGAGCCGGTCGGTGATCTTTGAGGACTTCGGCTTCGACAGCGGCGTTATCGAGGCCCGGCTCAACGCGGACGACGACCTGCCGGCCGACAACCGCGCCTTTGCGGTCGTAGCCCCGCGTCACAAGGTCTCGGTGCTGCTGGTGAGCAAGGGCAATGTGCTGCTGGAGAAGGTGCTCAACGCCCACCCTGACGTGGAGCTGGCCAAGACTTCGCCGGCGGGCTACAGCGGCGCGCAGTACGACGCTGACGTCATCATCTTCGACGAAAGCAGCCCCCAGGCGCTGCCGCGCACCCCGAGCCTGCTGATTGCGGCCGGCGCGCAGGGCGCGCCGGTGGAGCTGCTGGGCAGCATCAAGAATCCCGCCATCCTGGACTGGGAGCGCAACCACCCGGTTACCAAGTATGTGGACTTCGCTGAAGTGAGGATTCAGGAGGCCAAGATCGCCCGCGTCCTGCCCTGGGGCCGGCCGCTGGTCAAGGCTGGAGGGACGCCCCTGGTGGTGGCCGGCGAGCGCGGTGAGCGGCGCTGCGTTTACATCGGTATGCCCCTCCGCACCGAGGCCACCGATTTCGTCTGGCGCGTCGGCTTCCCCATCCTGATCTCCAACAGCCTGGGCTGGTTGGCCCGAGGCGCGGAACGCGAGAACGTTCAATACCACACCGGCTCGGTGGTGCCTTTGCCGGTGCCGGGAGGCGCCGGCAAGCTCGTGGTCAAGACGCCTGCGGGCAGCCAGGTCGAGCTGGAGGTGCCGCGCGGCCAACACACCGTGCCCTTCGATGAGACCGAGCGGGCAGGCATCTACACCGTGGCCGCTGGGAAGAAGGGGAAAGAGACGTTCTTCGCCGCCAACCTACTCAGCCGCGGCGAATCCAACACTCGGCCGCGCGACACGGTGTCTGTAGGCCGCGAGGAGCTGGCCTCTGCGGGCAGCGCCGCTACCGCCAACCGCGAAATGTGGCGGCTGCTCGCGTTGGTCGCTGTGGTGATACTGAGCCTGGAGTGGTATATATACCACCGTCGCATCTAGCGCCGGGCGCAGGCTGCCGAGGGGGGGCAGGTGTGGCCCTTGCCCTCGGCGAATAGGCACGCGCAGCCGGCTAACGCCGCCGCCTCTTGATCGGGGGAGGGCTCATGTTCAACCTGAAGTGTCCCAACTGCGGCGCTGAGTACCCGGCCACCGGCATCCTCACCATTTGCCCTGCCTGCCAGAAGCCGCTGCCCGAGCTGCGTGCGCCGGCCGAGGTAGCCGGCGAGAGACGAGAGCAGCCACCGCCTCCTCCCCCTCCGCCGCCTCCCGGTGTGGGAGCCTTTGTGGCGCCATTCGCAGCCGGCCCACCGGTGCCGCCGCCACCACCGCCCCCGCCTGGCCCCCTGCCACCACCATTGCCTCCCGGTGGCGTTCCGCCACCACCGCCTCCTCCTGGGGGAGTGCGCCCGCCGACTCCGCTTCTGCCGCCGCCACCGAGTGCGGCGGTGCCGCCTGGGGGCATCCAGAAGGTGCCATGTCCTAGTTGCGGGGAGATGCTGTACCCAACCGAAACGACCTGCTGGAAGTGCGGCAACCCGGTGGTGCGGGCAGCGCCCCCACCTGGCCCTCCGGGTGCCTTTGCGCCGCCCCGCTTCCCCGGTGTCGCGCCTCCGCCCCCTGGACCACCCGTGGTGGGGCCTCCTGTGCCACCTCCTCCGCCGCCTCCGCCCGGCTACGGCGTGCCGCCGCCTCCGCCGCCGGGCTACATGCCGGCGCGGCCCGGCTCCGACGAAGCCAACAAGCTGGCCACCTGGGCGCTGGTATGCTCTCTCCTGGGCTTGTGCTGCTGTGGCCTGCTGGGGCCGGTCGGGATCATCCTGGGCGTGAAGGCCAAGAACGACGGCGCCGAGGGCGGCACCGCCACTGCAGCCATCGTTATCGGCATCCTGGTAACCCTTTTTTCCGTCGTGATTATGGTTCTGTCGTTTACCGGAGCGTTGAGTGGGATGCTCGGGCCAAACTTCCCATTCCCAGGCGGCAGTGGCGGGAGTATGTAAGTCGGGCTGCTGGGGCCGGTCGCCGCACCAGGAGGGATAGCATTGGCGCGAAGCTCGACGCAGCTCGCCTCGGCCGCCGTCCGGGGCGTGACGAGGTGAGACCTCTATGACCCGCCTTCAGTGCCACCTGATCGCGCTGGCGCTGCTGCTCGCGGTCCTGGCCACAGCCCGTACGCAGCCGGCGCCTTCCGCGCCGACTCGCGGCAAGGCGCGCGCGGCAGAGGCGCCGCTGGAGATGGCCATCCGCGGCCGCACGGAGTGGCTGCCGGCCCTGAAGAGGGCCGCCCGGGCAGCCGACCCGGCCGTCCGGGCTCGCGCCGCCTTCGTGCTCGGCCAGATCGCGGCCCCTGCCTGTCGTCAGACGCTCCAACGCCTGCACGAAGACGCCAGTCGCGAGGTGCGCTTCCAGGCGGGCATCGGCCTGGGCTTTCTGCGCGAGAAGGGCGCGCTCGGGACCTGTCGCGCCGCCCTGGCCGACGGGCCCAACTGGCGGCGGCTCTACGCCGCCGATGCCCTGCTGCGCATAGGCGGCGAGCGCGCCAAGCGCGCCGTGCAGGACGCTCTGCCAGGCCAGCCGCCATACATCCGTGACCTCATGCGCGGCCTGCTGTACGGCGGCGAGCGCCCCAGCCCCCTGGGCCACCAAGCGGAGGAGCGCAAGGTCAGTCGCCACGTGCCCCCGCAGGCCTGTGACACGATCGGGAAGGCCTTCGCCTTGGCGGCCGATGTCCTGTGGATGCTGACCGACCCCTACTGGCACGAGGGAGACCACGAAAGCTGCATCCGCCTGGGCTATGCGGCGACCTTTGTGGACCCCTCACATGTGGACGCCTGGACGAGCACGGCCTGGCTGGCATGGAGCAATGGTCGCACGCCTGAGGCCGAGCGGCTCTATCAGGCGGCCATCGAGGCCAATCCCCGCGACGACCAGGGCTACTACGAGTTCGGCTTCCACTTCTACCGGCTGAAGCAGTATCGCCGGGCCGTGGCGCTGCTCAAGAAGGCCAGTGAGCTGCCCTGCCCCGACTTCGTGCCTCGCCTCTACGCCCACGCGCTGGAGAAGAGCGGCCAGCTCCAGGCGGCCCTGGCCGTCTGGGAGCAGCTCCTCAAGGCCGATCCTGACAACTCGGTCGTCAAGAACAACCGCGACCGGGTGAGGGGCCTGGTGGCGGGGCAAGACTGAGGTAGGGGGCGTCCCTCGTCGGACCCAACTGCGGCGCTACTCCTGCGTCCTGGGCATGCAGATGACCTCGCGGACCTTGAGGTCGAAGATGCTAGTGGAGTAGGCAGGCTTCACCACCAGGGCCGTGTCGGCGCCGGAGCCGGACCCCCCGATGCCGATGACGTCGGCGTCCATGCCGATGAGGCCGCCGTCGGCGGCCATGGTGACTACCTCGATGGCCACCTTCACCCCCTGGGAGAACGTGTAGTAGGTGTAGGCGATCAGGTCGGTGTCCGGCGTGCCGCCGTACTTCTCGCGGATGGCGGTGCCCACGTTGCCCAACAGAGTGTGTGTCGCGGTGTGGAACTTCACCCCCAGGCTCTGAGCCCGCGCCACCAGGCCGGGGTTCGGCGGCTCGTACTTCGCCCACAGCCCGGCGTGCAGGGTGACGGCCATGATGTTGGCCCCGGTGCCGGCGAAGGCTTCCGCCGCGGCCACGGCCGTCTTGCCGGTGCTGCTGGCGAGCACCACGTCGCGTAGGCCCAGCGCCTCCAGGCGCTCCCGCGCGGCCACCAGCGTGGCCGCCGTGTTCTCCGGCCCGGGCTTCTCGAACCACAGCGCTTTGGTCTCCAAGTCGATCCCTCCCTCTACTAGAGCGCGTCGGACTGCCCAGAAAGCAGCAGCACTGTCATTCTGCACGCAGTGCAGAATCTAGCGCCGGGCTTCCGCGGCGGCTCCCTTTGGTCTCAGGCCTTCGGGTGAGTTCAGGTCCCCAGCGGCAAGATGAAGCGGAACGTGCTGCCCTGGCCCGGTTCGCTCTCGACCCAGAGGCGCCCGCCGTGGGCCTCGACCGCCAGCTTGCAGAACGTCAAGCCCAAACCGGTGCCGACGGCCTTGGCGGTCTCGGGGCTCCTGACGCGGAAGAACTTGTCGAATACGCGGTCCAGGGCCTCGGCAGGTATGCCCGGCCCGGTATCCGACACGCTGACCTGCACCTGCGAGCCGCCCTCGACCAACTGCGCCGCGGCGGTCACCTGGCCGCCGGCCGGGGTGAACTTGACGGCGTTCCCCAGCAGGTTGACCAGCACCCGCGCCAGCATCTGCCTGTCCGCCGACAGCGTGATGGGCTCCTGGGGCAGTTGCGCCTGGAGCTTCATGCGCTTCTCCAACGCCAACGGACGCACCTGCCGCATGGCCTCCTCGATCACGCCCGCCAGGTCCACCTGCTCCCGCTCCAGGACCGCCTGACCGGCTTCCATCCTGCTCACGTCCAGCAACTGGTTCACGTCAGCCAGCAAGTGTTTGCTGGCGGCGAAGGCATCGGTTACCAGCTCATGTCGCGTCCGCTCGTCGAGCTGCTGATCGCGCATGGTCTCCAGCGTGCCCATGACGCTGGTCAGCGGCGTGCGCATGTCGTGGACGATGAGGTGGGTTAGCTCCTCGCGCGCCGCCTCCGACTCCCGCAGGTCGTGGTACAGCCGCTCCAGCTCCTGGTGCTGCTTGGTCACCTGCTGCACGCGCGGGAACCAGGCGCGGATGATGACCATGATGATGACGAGGGCAGCCAGCAGGTTGATGGCCTTGGGGATGATAACATACTCAGGCCTTTCCAGAGCCTGGTACACGCTGTAGGGAAACAGCAGGTGCGAGCGGGCGGTGTACCAGGCGCCGAAGTAGAGGCTTTCGATCAGGGTGCGCGTGCCGTCAATGAAGATGACGACCAGCAGCGTGGCAATCAGCGGGTTCATGTGGCGCAGATAGCGGTACTGGCGCGCGTAGAAGATCAGTATGGCGCTCCAGCAGAGAATCAGCGCCCAGTAAACGGCCGGTGTCGCGTAGGCGAAGTAATCCGTGCCGCCCATGTCTACTCCTCCTCTCGGGCAGCCAGGAGCACGCTAGGTGCCATACACCTCCCGGACCACGCCCCGGAGGTAGGCCAGGTCCTCGCGGGTCTGCTCGATGAGCTCCTGGGTGGTCAGGTCCTTCCAGCTATGCCCGCCCTGGTACTCGCTGTGCAGGGACACCGGGCCCTCGTAGCCGATGGTCTTCAGGCACTTGAACACCTCCGGCCACTGCACCATGCCCTGCTTGATGGGGAACATCTTGTTGTGCCAGACGGCGGTGCCATCGGGCTTGTCCTCGCGCACCCAACCCATGGACTTGGCCGCCACCAGGTTGATCCAGGGCGAGAGGATGTCCATGCCGATCTTCCAGCCGGACAGCCCGCCCTCGTTGTACATGTGGCCGGGGTCAATGTAGGCGCCAATCTGGCGGCGGTCGAAGTCCTTGATCAGCATGAAGAGGATCGGTGCCAGGGCCGTGACGTAATCGCCGGAGTGGATGTGGAGGTTGGCCGACACGCCGTACTTCTGGGCCAGCTCGGCCAGGCCGGCCAGCTTGGCCCGCACCTCGGCGATGAGGCCCTGGATGGTGCCGAAGCCGCTGTAGGTGTGGTAGCCCAGCTTGAGCGCTGGGACCTTGCACTGCGCGGCCATGCGGAAGATGTCCTCGGCGTACGGCTCCTCGGCGCTGAGGATGCCCGTGGTCAGCATGGGCACGCTGAGGCCCTTCTTCCGCAACGTCTCCACCGCCGGCGGCAGGTCGCGGCCGACGTTCTCGGGCAGCACGTGCCCGCCTGGGCGGCAGGTCAGGTCCACCCCATCGAAGCCCAGGTCCTTGATGATGTCGCCCGCTTTTGACACGTCGAACTCGCCCAGCATCTTCGAGAACATGATGAGTTCCACAGCTATTCCTCCTCACGGCGCGCACCCAGCGCCGCGCCAGCCAAGCGACGCCGGGCGCGACGCGGGGGTCATTGGCAAGTCGTGGCCGACCCAACGCAGGCGGCTGGCATGGACTCTTCCCGGCTGGGGCAGGCTTGCCCTCTTGCAGGTGTGACCGGACTCGGGCGCGCTCCGTAATCAGGACGGCGCCGAAAAAGGGGGCAGCGGAAGGAAATCGCGGCAGCGGCGGCGTACTTGGCGCCTGGTGTCACGCCGGCTCAGGTCAGGTTGCCGGCGATCCTCGTGTTCGTCTCAGGGAGGCCTTCATACATGCTCGGCGGAGTACGCTGGAAGCTATGGGTGATGATGTTCCTACAGTATGCCATCTGGGGCGCCTGGGCCCCGGTGCTCACCGACTACCTCCAGAAGAACCTGGGCTTTAGCGGCGGCGAGGTCGGCACTCTGTACCTGCTGCTGCCGCTGGCTTGCATGATCGCGCCCTTCGTCGGCGGCCAGATCGCCGACCGCTGGGCGCCCACTCAGTGGTTCCTGGCCGTCGTCCACCTGGCCGCCGGGCTCATATTCCTCATCCTGGCCTCCCAGGCCAGCTATGGGTACATCCTGGGCCTCATGGCCATCATCAGCCTCCTCTACGCGCCCACCGTGGCCCTGACCAACTCCCTGAGCTTCCACCACCTCAAGGACATCGAGCGCGAGTTCGGCGCCATCCGCGTGGGCGGCACCATCGGCTGGATCGTTGCCGGCCTGCTGCTCTCCGCCTGGCGCTGGGCGGTGGCCGCGAAGTGGTTGCCGGAGGCCCGGTTCATTGACTGCATCTTCCTGGCCGGCATGATCGCCGTGGTCATGGGCCTCTTCTGCCTGATCCTGCCGCACACCCCTCCCGCCCGCGAGGGCAAGAGCCCCTGGGCCTTCATCGAGGCTGTGCAGCTCTTCCGCAACAAGAACTTCGCCATCTTCATGGTCATCTCGTTCATTGTGGCCACGGAGCTCCAGTTCTACTACCTGCTCACCGCTCCGTTCCTGGCCGACATCGGGGTCGCCTCGAAGAACCTCTCGGCCACCATGACCCTGGCCCAGATCGCCGAGATCGTGGCCATGGCCGTGCTGCTGCCTTGGCTGCTGCCTAAGTGGGGCGCGCGCAGGGCCCTGGCCCTCGGCGTCATCGCCTGGCCCGTGCGCTACGTCATCTTCGCCATTGGCACTCCGTTGTGGCTGGTGATCGCCTCGCTGACGCTCCACGGCATCTGCTACGTCTTCTTCTTTGTGGTGGGGATGATCTACGTGGACACGGTTGCGCCCAAGGAGATCCGTGCTTCCGCCCAGAGCCTCTTCGCCGTCGTCGCCCTGGGCCTGGGCATGGCCATCGGCGCCAAGTTCGCCGGCTGGCTCCAGGACGTCTTCAGCCAGTTCGACGCCGCCGGCAAGATGATCCCCGGCTCCACGGACTGGACCTGGGTCTTCCTGGTGCCCTGCTTCCTGACCGTCGCCTGCGCCCTGGCCTTCCTGCTCTTCTTCCGGCCGGAGCGGGAGGCGGCCGAGGCAGAGCCGGCGTCCGTCACACAGACGGAGGGTGCAGAGGAGCCAGCCCTGGGGGAGGAGGGACCGAAGCAGGAGCTGGGATAGGCTTGGTCGGGGTGGTAACTCTAGAGTAGCTTCTCGACTTCCACCGCCTCTGCGGGTCGCTGAGGATGAGAGTAGGCACGCACGGGCGACTGTGAGCAGCCGCCCTGCCCTTACCCCGTGCCCAAGGCGCCCGTGAACCTGCGGTGCTGCTCGGCGCCGCTACGTGTCATACAGGTCGAACCGGATGATATAGCGCCACCAGTTGTTGAAGTGGCCGTCTGTTTTCCCCGGCGCGCGGGGGATGTGGTCGAACCACCACTTGTGGTGTGCCCGGGTGTCGCCGCCGCCCCATTCGTCGCAGTTGACGAGCCTTCTGCTGCCGGTCAGGTTCGGGTAGCTGTACCAGTCGTCGCAGGTGCTCCAGACGTAACGCTTGTTGCCCCAGTCGTAGTCGCTCTCGCTGTTGGGCGCGTAATGGACGTTCCCACAGGCCGCCTTGCCCGGCAGGGCTTTCTCGTGCAAGGTGAATCGGTTCCAGGCGTGGGTTTCCTTGGCTTCCCAGCTCGCGTAGATATGCGTCAGGATGGACTCCGTGCGGTGCCCCAGGTCCTCCAGCATCTCGCCGACGCCGCGCTCGTAGTTGAAGCCCATGATGACGAACCGCCGCGAGCAGGCTACGTCGTCTAGTGGCGGGGAGTTGCACCAGTACGCCCCTTTGCCCGCCATGATGGATTCGTAGTAGCCGAAGTAGGGCGCGCCCCACAGGAACACCTCGTCAATCTCGCCCCGCTGCACCTTCTGGCAGATGCCGAACTCCTTGATGATGGCCCTGTAGTCCACGGCGTCCGGGTCGTGGAACTGGCGCTGCTCCCACGCCTTCAGGTAGCTGTCGTCGGTATAGCTGAACCCGTCGGCCTTCACCGGGTAGCCGTCAACCTCGACTGTCGCCGCGATCCGGTAGCGGACCAGGCCGCCGCTGACCTCCCTGATGTCGGCGATATAGCCCTTAGTCAGCTCCTTTGGGTCGTTCCAGCCCATCACCTTGTGCAGTCGGCGTCCGCCTCGGGCTTCGATGATGGGATCGTAGATCAGCAGCAGCACCTTGGGCCTAGACCGCCAGTTGTCCTTGGGCCTGGCGGTGGGCGCAGCAGGTCGCGCGGCGCTCGCCGCCAACAGCACGGCCAGTTGAAGAACGGGCATCAGCAGGGAAAGCCGGCAGCACATAGCAGGTTGTTCCCGTGGCTTCTATGGCCGCGGCAGCAGATGCTGCTTGAAGAACTCGACAGTGAGGTCGCCAATCTCCCGCCCGCTGAGCGAAGGTTGCTGGCCGCCGGCGGGCCCGAAGCCGTGTCCCGCGCCCTTGACGACGATCAGCTTGGCCTCCGCGCCCACCTTCTGGTAGGCCTCCAACATGCGCTCAGATTGGTTCAGGGGCACCGTGCGGTCCTGGTCGCCGTGGATCATGAGCAGCGGCGGATCGTCGGCCGAGACGTGGGTGATGGGGCTGGCCAGCTTGTAGACGTCGGGCTTCTCTTCCAGAGTGCCCCCGAGGAACAACAGCGGGGCGTTGCCGCGTCCGTCCTCGAACTCCCGGTGGCCCAGGGTGAAGTCCGTGGGGCCGAAGTACGAGCAGACGGCAGCCACCCTACTTGACACGTCCTGCCAGCCTCCGCTGCCCTCCAGGCCCGCTTTCTCGTCCACACAGCCCACCATCAGGGCCAAATGGCCGCCGGCGGACCCACCGGCCACGCCGATACGGTCCGGGTCCACGCCGTAGTCGGCAGCATGGGCGCGCAGCCAGCGGATGGCGCATTTGCAGTCTTCCACCGCGGCCGGAAAGAGCGCCACGCCGCTGAGTCGGTAGTCAATGGATACGGCGAAGAACCCGTGGGTCGCCATGAGCATGGCGACGCGTCCGTCCGCCTTGCTGCCGGCGCGCCAGGCCCCGCCGTGGATCCAGACCACGGCAGGCACGGGCTGGGCGCTGGGCTGCTTGGGCCGGTAGATGTCCAGCAGCAGCGGCGTGCCGCCGCCGGTGCCGTACTGAACATCGCGGGTGACCTCGACGTTCTCTGGGAGGCGGTTCTGGGCTATGACAGGCATAGCCGCGAGCAATGCGCAGGCGAGAATGGCCAAAACCGCGCCTAATGCGCGTCTCCGTGTCATTCACAAGTTCCTCGCTTTCGTTGGTCGCCTTGAGGCCCGCGGTCTGGGCCGCAGACGGCATGGTAAAGTTCGTTTCGGCGGGCAGGGGACCTTCCCGAGAGGCGGAGGCAGACGGGGGCCTTGGGGATGGTTGCAGGCAGACGCCTCCGCCGGGTGGCCGAGACACGCCCTTGACCCGAACGGCGGTGTTGGGTACACTGTGGCGAGCCCAGACCGGGCAGTGCAGGGAAAGACGAGGCATGGACTGTAGGCACCTGTTGTGCTTGTACCCGCAGTTCGATGACCCACCGGTATGGCCGGCGCTGGGGCTGGGGTACGTGGCCACGGCGGCCAAACAGGTGGCCCAGGATGTGGAGCTGGTGGACCTGCGCTACGTGCAGGACTACCGCGAGTACATCCGGCCGGACACCGATGCCATTGCGGTGAGCTTCAACTGGCCCCGCTACTACGAGTTCGTCTGCAACGTCATCACCCACATTCCCAAGACTGACCTGCTGGTGCTGGGCGGGCGGGTGGCCACCGACCACTGCGAGCAGGTGCTGCGGGATTGCCCCAACGTGGATGTGATCGTGCGCGGCGAGGGCGAGGCGACCATCCAGGACTTGCTGCGGGCCGAGAGCCTGGAGCAGGTGGAGGGCGTCAGCTACCGGGCGAACGGCAAGGTGGTCCATCGGCCCAACCGGGAGCTGGCGCCCATTGGCGCGATCCGCTGGCCCGACCGCTCGTTGCGCGTGAAGCCATACGCTTTCCTGGTGGATGGGGTGGACTCGGGCGTGAAGTTCGACACCATCCTCACCAGCCGCGGCTGCCCCTACAAGTGCAAGTTCTGCTCGTTCGACACCAATCCGCTGGGTCAGAAGCGCACCTGGGCGGCGCGGGACCCCGAGGACGTGGCGGACGAGATCCAGAGCATGGAGGCGGATGTCATCTTCTTCAACGATGACAACTTCATGTTCGACGCGCGGCGGGTGGAGAGAATCTGCGACCTGCTCATAGCTCGGGGCGTCAAGAAGATATACGGGGGCCAGACGCGCATTGACTGCGCCAGACATCCGCAGGTACTGGCGAAGATGCACCAGGCCGGGTTCCGGCTGCTGGGCGTGGGCGTGGAGGCCATAGACGACGAGAGCCTGAAGGAGATGAACCGTGGCTACGAGTTGAAAGACGTGCTCCAGGCCTTCGAGGTGCTGCGGGAGGTGGGCATTCTTACCATCGGCTTCTACATCGCCGGTTGGTTCGGGCACACGCGCGAGTACATGCTGGACATTGCCGATTTCAGCCGCCGCTGTGGCATGGACTTCGTGTGCCTGTCCATCATGCGCTACGAGCCCTACTCGGGCCTGGACGAGATGCTGGCCAAGTACGCCAACTACCACATCTCGGAGAGCAGGCAGATCTACAGCGACGAGTTATCGTCCGCGGACATCCAGGGCATCACGCGGCAGATCAAGTCGAGCTTCTACACTCCCCGGCAGTACGCGCAGATTCTGTGGAAGGCCTGGCGTGGCGGGCTGTTCCACCCCAAGTGGAATGAGCGCTGGTGGCAGCATCCCCTCTGGTCGGCCAAGTGGGCCACCTTCCTGCCGCGCGTGATCTTCCGCAAGCTGAAGAAGGCCTCAGGACGGGCGCGCAAGAAGCGCCGGGGGCTGATGGACGGCCGGGCCACGCTGTACGGCGTGGCGCCGCCCTAGCGCAGGGCGCTGCCTACGGTAGCGGGGCCCGTCGCAGGGATGACACGACTGCCTCGACGTCGTCGCGGTGGGCGGCGAAGTCGTCCTGCGGGCCGGAGATGCTGAGCAGGACGAAAAGGCCATCCTCAGGACACTCCAGCAGCACGTGCATCTGCCACACGGTTGCCTGGCCCCGTAGGGTCTTGTAGATACGCCCCATTGCCCAGGCTCCGGGGACGGCCAAGTCGAGGTCCTCGACCTGTTCGGGGGCGACGATCCCCTCCTCCTGCATCTCGCTCTCCACTACCAGCCACAGGGATTGCCTGCGTGCCTCCGGGCCGATGCCGATGGCGACGGAGCTTGCCCACAGCCTCCAGAGGCTAGGGTCGGCTGTCAGGTGAAGCTCGACTGGCACGGAACGGTAGCGGGCGCTTAGCCGGGGGCCGTCGCCGGTCTGCTCGAAGGTGCCGGTCCAGGGGTCCCATTTCGTGGGGTCGAGCACAAGCTCCAGCCGGCTGCGCCCCAAGGGCAGGCGCAGACGGCCCGGCTCGGGCCCCCGCTGGAGTTGGGTCAGGGCCAGGTTGCTGCGGGCGCGGGCGTAGTCGGAGGCCAACCCCAGGGCGCGCTGCCACGCGGCCGAGGCTTGCCCGATGTCGCCGGTGGCGGCCAGGAGGCGGCCGAGAAGGTACTGGGCCTCGGGGTCTTGCTGGGCGCTCGCAGCGGCCCGTGCGTGCTCTAGCGCTGTGGGTATGTCACCCGAGGCCTCCAGGGCGGCAGCCAGGGTCAGTTGGGCCTCGGCCAGGGAGCTGTCCAGCGCCAGCGCCCGGCGCAGGCACTCAGCCCCCTCGTCCCGCCGGCCTGTGGCCAGAAAGACGCCTCCCCGTGCCGCCAGCACGGGCGGGTCGTCGGGCGTGGAGGCGACCGCCTCCTCGATAGCCTCGCCCAGGCCTGCCAGAACGTCCGTCACCACTTTGCTGTCTGCCTGGGCCGGGTAGGTGAGGCTCCGCATGGCAGCAACGACCTGGCCGCAGGCGCTCGCCGTGTCTCCCTGCTGCCAGAACAGGCGTGCCAGAGCGCACTGGGCCGTCGCCAGGAACTCGGCCACGCCGTCGGGTGTGTGGAACGACCTCTGCGCGTGCCGGTAGGCGGCGACGAGCTGGTTGAGTTCGGGCTCGTCCAGGGAGTCGGGCCCCGCCTGGAAATCCACCCACTTGGCCGCGCGGATGATGCCCGCGTTGATCTCGTCGAAATCGGTGGTGAGCCCGCCGCGCAGGCCGTACTGCATGACGGAGTCTGCCGCGGGCGAGTGGATGGCGCCGAAGGCGTGGCCCAGCTCGTGAACCAGGGTAGCGGTGGCCGCCTCCGGTGTCAGCGTGCCCGTTCCTGGGTTGAAGATCAACAGGTGAGAGTCGGAGCCGCCGAGGATGGCCAGGTCGCGCACCAGCACGCGGCCGCGGAACGGCGGCCAGGATATGCCGACCACGGAGGTCTCCTGGTCCAGAAGATGCTGGAGGTGCGGGGGCACGACAGTGAGGGCAAAGCCTAGGGCCAGGTCCGCGCCGGTCTGCTCCTGAACGTTGACCAGGTCGGCCATGGCTACGAAGGGATCGTCGCTCACGCCGCGCCAGGGGCTGAGGTCGGTCAACTCAAGGGAGATGTTGAACTGCTTGGCCAGGGCCTGAGAGGCGGACTGGATTCGCGCCCGCGTCTTCTGGCGCCAGTTGGGGTCGCCCAGGACGCTGGGATGGGCACGCGCGACGACCTTGAGCACTCGCGGCGCGGTCAGCGACTGGTCCAGCAGGGAGGCCAGGCGCTGCTGGGCCGCCTCCTCGCCGGTTTCGCCGGCCAGAGCTATGGCGGCGCGCAGCCTCTGAAGCGCCTGCCGCGAGGGCCGCTTCTGCCAGGCGGCTGAGAACACTGCCGGCACGGCCTCCGGCCCAGCCAGTTGGGCAGACAGGCTCCGCGCTTGCTCGGCTTCGCCTGCTGAGAGGTGGGCGCGGGCGAGGGCCAGGCCGAGTGTGACTGCCTCCTCGTCGGGAAGCGCTGGTGCGGCCCAATCCCGCCACAGCTCGTCCGCGGCCGCGCGCTGGTCGGCATCAAGCTGGGCCCGCAGCAGGGCCAGCGCCGCGCTGCGGGCCTGGGCGATGGATGGGCCTTTGTCAGTGGCCGCGTCGCTGGCAGGGAACTCGCGGGCCAGCGCAGTGAAGGTGGCGGTCAGCTCGGGGAGTGCCGGCGAGTACTGCTCGACGAACTCCTGTATCGCTGCCGGCCAGGCCTGCTTTGGCAGCGACCACTGCTGGGCCAGCTCAATGGCCTTGCCGCCGCTTTCAGCCATGCCGCAAAGCACGGCAATGCGCCAGCCGAGGGCGGACTCCTCAGCCGACCGAGGTGCCTCGGCGAGACAGCTCTCATAGGCGTCGCGGGCGGCAGTGTACTGCCCGACCGCCAGGGAACGGGCGGCGAGGTCGAGGGCGTACTTACGGACCTCTCGTTGGCGCGCGGCGCGGGCGGAGACAAGGCCCCGCAGGGCCGCGGCCGCGCGGCCGAGCTGCTCCGGGTCATCGCTGCCTGTCGCGCTTTCGAGGGGCGCCAGCCAGCCGGTCCCCGTTAGCTTCCAGTCCTGCTGGGTGCCGGTCGCTAGCTCCCCTTGGCCTGCGAGAAGGAGCCCGATCACGACCTCCCAGGCTGCCTTCTGGTCAGCGTTCGCCGGCGGTGTCGGGTCAGGCGGCGGCAGCTTCCAGGCTTCCAGCGCCTGCCGGGCCTTCTCGACAGAGCCGGCCCGGAGGCAGGCCACGATGACCTGTCGGGCACAAGGCGCTGGAATGCCGTCGGGATGAGCGTGGCACAGAGTCGTCAACAGGTCCGCGGCCTGCTCCGGCTGGTTGCTGGCCAGGAGCAGGCCCACGGCGGCCTCCGCCGCCTGCCAGATGCGCCGAGTGGCAGTCTCGGGCGCGGGCGAGTACCGATTTGGCAGAGAAGCCAGCACCTCGGCGGCGAGGCCAACCGCCTCGGCATCGCCTTGAGTCGCCTTCTCTGGCAGGTTGCGCGTGAAATCGTCCAGGGGGACCAGGACGAGCGCGTCGCCTCGCCAGAGGGCGACCAGCCGCGCGGTGGTGCACAGGACCCGGACTGCCCTGTCGAACTCCAAGTCGCGAACCGAAGCTGTGATCTCACGGTCGGCGCCGCCCAGCAGGTGGATCTCGCGCCCTACCGTCCGGGAGAGTTCGGCCATCACGTCGGTCAACGGCCTCTTATCGGCCTCGCAGGAGACGGTGATGCGCCCCAGGGGGGTCTGTGGCTCAGGAGCCGCGGCAACCGCTCCGGCAGCCGTGAGCGCAAAGACAACGTGAAGTAGGTGCGCAGGGCGCATTATGGTGCTTTCCTGGGAAGCGCGAGGTATTCCTACCACCGCGGGCCCCTTGCGTCAAGTATTACCCAGTGGGGTGGGAGGTAGGTGCAATTGCTCCCTCTCACGCTTGACAGAACGGGGGAGTGGGGTATAATAGGCTTGTCAAACGTATGTACGAGTCACAGTCGCCCAGGGGTGAAGCGAGCCTATGCCGGTCAGCCAACCGAGCACTGGCGAAGAGACACGGACGATCCTGCATGTGGACATGGACGCGTTCTTCGCATCCGTGGAGCAGAGGATTCAGCCCGCGTACGCGGGCAAGCCCCTGATTGTGGGCGGGGTCCACTCGCAGCGGGGAGTAGTTTCGTCGGCCTCCTACGAGGCGCGGCCTTACGGCATCGTGGCCGGGATGTCGGTGTGGGAGGCGCGTCGGCGGTGCCCGCAGGGCCTCTTCCTGCCGGGCAACATGGAGGCCTATGGCGAGACAGCAGAGAGGGCGCTGCGCATCTACCAGCACTACACGCCGTGCCTGGAGCCCCTGAGCATTGACGAGGCTGTGCTGGACGTGACCCACAGCCTGAACCTCTTCGGCAGCGGGCAGGAGATCGCGCGGGCGATCAAGCAGGCCATCCGCCACGAGCTGGGGCTGACTGCCTCCATTGGCATCGGGCCCAATCGGCTGGTGGCGAAGATGGCGTCGGGCTGGGAGAAGCCCGACGGACTCACGGTGATTGAGCCGCAGGAGCTGCCCGGCATTCTCGACCCTCTGCCGGTGTCGCTGCTGGCGGGGGTCGGTCCTAGCACGGCCGAGCGCCTGCGCAGCATGGGCATACGCAGCGTTAGGGAGCTGCGCGGCATTCCGCTGCTGCTGTTAGAGAGGGAGTTCGGCGCGCATGGCCGGTATCTGCACAACGCCTGCCGGGGCACTGACGACCAGCCGGTGGCGGCCTACCACGTCTTCCAGCCTGCCAAGTCGGCGAGCCATGAAGTGACGCTGGAGCGGGATACCCGCGACGCCGAGGTGCTGCGGCTGACGCTGTTGGCGTTGTCGGAGAAGCTGGCAAGGCGGCTGCGGGGCCAACAATACCAGGGGCGCACCATCGTGCTGAAGCTGGGTTTCGGCAACTTCACCACGCTCACCCGCAGCACGACGCTGAGCCACTATACTAACATGGAGCATGTCATCTACCGGCAGGCGGTGGAGCTGCTCTCCCGGGTGGATTTCGGGGGCAAGAAGGTGCGGCTGGCGGGCGTTGGCATCGCGAACCTGCGTCATGGGCCCTGCTGCGGACAGCTGTCCCTGTTCGACGGGCACGGGCAGCGGCTGATGAGCCTGGCAGCGGCCAAGGACCGTCTTCGTGGCCGCTTCGGCGAGCAGGCGCTGACCCGCGGCAGCCTGCTGCGCTGTGCCCGTCTCTCGCGCGATGAAGAGCGGGTGCCAAGCCGTTCTCCTGAGCAGTGGCGGCACGCGGGGTCGCGGTGCGAGCGTCAGGGCATCCTTCACCCCGTTCCCCTCTCCCAAGGGGAGAGGGGCGCACTGAGCTCCTAGAACGGCGGGGTGGGGGCTGTGCCCACCGTAGGGGATGCCAACTTCGTTACCCTACGTCTTGACTACGGTTCGGGTTGTCTGGTATGATCCCCAGGTTAGCTCCGACCGCGTTGTCAGCGCGTGACGAGGGCTACAGGGCCCGGCTCGTTCTGTCGGGCTTTATGTTGTGGAGGTCGTTCCAACTGCCCAGGAGGGCGAGGAAGGCGAACGCCGAGGTTCCATTACGGGGGCCGTGAGCCCGCGCCCGGCCTTTCAGGCCATTGCTGGGGCCTGAGAGGCTTGGGCGCGCAGCCCCGCCTTGGCGCCTGCGGCGACTTGGGCCTTCCCAACCCACTGGGAAGGCCCAAATCGTTGTGGGAGGCCAGCGCGCGCCCGGCCAAGGCTCAGAAACATGAGGGGATTGGGCAGATGCTCTTCTTCGCGGCCTCTTTTCTCAGCGCCATGATAGATAAGCCTGTTTTCGACCGCTCGGGGAAGCGGGTGGGCCGCCTGAGGGACCTGGCAGTGCGGTGTACGGAGACCTTCCCCCCGGTCTCCAAGCTGGTGGTGCAGCCTGGTTGGCGCCGGGAGCAAGTGCTGCCCTGGGACCAGGTGCGCAGCGTCTCGGCTGAGGTAATCACGCTGGAGGGCTACAAGGACCAGCTCGCCCCCGGTCAGTTGGCAGAAGACGAGTGCCGGCTGGCCCAAGCCATCCTCGACCGCCAGATAGTGGACCTGCGGGGCCGACGCCTGGTGCGGGTGAACGACTTGCAGTTGGCGTTCCTGGATGGGGTGGTGCGCCTGGTGGCGGTGGACACCGGCTCCCGCGGCCTGCTGCGGCGCTTGGGGCTGGAGAGCATCGGCCTGGCGCTGCACCTGCTGAGCCGGCAGGTGAACGGGCGCCTGCTCAGTTGGGAATACGTGATGGCTCCCCAGCAGGTGTCCAAGCCGCTCCAGTTGTCCTTCGGCCGGGAGGCGCTGGCCCAACTCCGGCCGGCCGACCTGGCCGAGATCGCCAGCCAGTTGGGGGCTCCTGACCGCGCCAGGCTGTTTCACTCCCTGGACGAGGAGACGGCGGCGGAGGCCCTACAAGAGCTGAGCCCCCGCATGCAGGTCTCGGTGCTCAGCTCCATGGACGACGAGCGGGCTTCCGATATCCTGGAGGAGATGGTGCCCGACGATGCCGCCGACCTGCTGGCCGACTTGCCGGAGGAACGGGCCGGGGACCTGCTGGAGTTGATGGAACCCGAGGAGGCTGCCGATGTCAAGCGCCTGCTCAGCTATCCCGAGGATTGCGCCGGCGGGCTGATGACCACCGAGTTCGTCGCGCTGCCGCAGACGCTGACTGCCGACCAGGCCATCGCCCGTCTGCGGGAGGAAGCCCCCTCGGTGGAGACCATCTACTACGTCTACGTTACCGATGAAGCGCAGCGGCTGGCGGGAGTGCTGTCGCTGCGTCACCTGATCGTGGCGGCGCCCGACTGCCCGATCACCCAGTTGATGAACAGGGACGTCATCTGCGTGCCCGCCGAAACCAGCCACGACGAGCTGGCGTCCGTCATCTCCAAGTACAACCTGCTGGCCCTGCCGGTAGTGGACGACAACGGCGTCCTGCTGGGCATTGTGACGGTTGACGATGCCATGGACACGGTGTTGACCGAGCGCAAGCGCCGCATTGCCGGAGGCGTGCGACCGTGAACGGCGGCGCCTTGGAGCCCCAGCGACGCCTGCGGCGCTGGCCCACTGGGGCCGGCGTTCTGGCCTTCTTGGCGGTGGCGGGCCCGGGCATCATCACCTCCAACGTGGACAACGATGCCGGCGGGATCGCCACTTACTCGCTGGCCGGCGCTGGGTACGGCTATCTGCTGCTCTGGAGCCTCCTTCCCATCGCTTTGGCGCTCGTCATCGTGCAGGAGATGTGCGCCCGCATGGGCGCCGTCACGGGCAAGGGCCTGGCGGACCTCATCCGCGAGAACTTCGGGGTCAAGCTCACTTTCTTTCTCATGGTCGGCGTGTTGTTCGCCAACCTGGCCAACACTACCGCCGAGTTTAGCGGCTTGGCCGCCGCGGGCGAGATCTTCCGCGTCAGCAAGTACCTCAGTGTTCCCCTGGGCGGCTTCTTCGTCTGGTGGCTGGTGGTCAAGGGCAGCTACCGCCAGGTGGAGAAGGTCTTCCTGGTGGCTTGCCTCTTCTACGTGGCCTACATCCTGTCCGGCCTGCTCGCCCGGCCGGATTGGAGCAAGGTTGCCTACCACACGGCCATTCCCACCATCCAGTTGCGGCCGGCTTTCATCACCATGCTGATCGGCTGCATCGGCACGACCATCGCTCCCTGGATGCAGTTCTACCTACAGTCGGCAGTGGTGGACAAAGGGGTGCCTGCCAGCGAGTATCGCTACTGCCGCATTGACGTGGTCACGGGCAGCATCGGCGCGGTGATCGTCGCCTTTTTCATCATCCTCACGACGGGCGCCACGCTCTTTGCCCGTGGCATTCCTATCAAGGGCGCAGAGGATGCTGCCCTCGCCCTGGAGCCGCTGGCCGGGCCCTACTGCTCCTACCTGTTCTCCTTCGGCCTGCTGAACGCCAGCCTGTTCGCCGCCTCGATCCTGCCTCTGAGCACTGCTTACTCGGTTTGCGAGGGCATGGGCTGGGAGCGGGGCGTGAACAACAGCTTCCGGGAGGCCCCGGAGTTCTACGGCCTTTACACCGGCCTGATCGTCATTGGCGCCGGCCTGGTACTGATGCCGCACGCTCCCCTGCTGAAGATCATGTACCTCTCCCAGGTGGCCAACGGCATCCTGCTGCCGTTCGTGCTGATCTTCATGCTGCTGCTTATCAACAATCCCGACCTGATGGGGCGCTACCGGAACTCGCCCACCTTCAACCTGATCGCCTGGGCCACCGTTATCCTCGTGAGCCTGCTGACCCTCGCCCTCGTCGTGACCTCCGTGCACCCGTTCGGATAGGTCGGGTGGACCGCCACCGCGTCGCCGCCGGGCCGGGCACCCGCGTTGACAGGGCGCAGGCGGGTGGCTATAATCAGCCTGCTATGCTCCGCTCGGGCCATAGACCTGCCTGGGGCCTGGTGCTGCTGTTGGCGCTGGCCCTGACGCCGGTTCTGTGCCGCCCGCTGGCCAAGTTCGAGCCCCTGCGCGGCTGCTACGTTGGCGCCTTCATCCAGCTCGACAACACTGTCAAGGGCGACCACCAACTGTTCGAGAGGCTGACGGGCAAGAAGCACGCCAGCTACTTCCGCTACGTGGGCTACGGCATGCCCTTCCCCAAGGAATGGGCCGGCCGGGTGAAGGCGGCTGGCGCCGCCCCCCACATAGCCATGGAGCCGAACGAGGGCCTGGACAAGGTCAAGGATGACGTCTACCTGCGGCAGTGGGCGAAAGACGCGGCCGCCCTGGGCTGCCCCATCTTCCTGCGCTTTGCCTCCGAGATGAACGGCACCTGGATGCCGTATTCCGGGGACCCCAAGCTGTTCATCGAGAAGTGGCGGCTGCTGCACGATGTGCTGGAGCGCCTGGCGCCGAACGTGGCCATGGTCTGGACGCCCTTTGCCACGCCGCTGTCCACCATTCCCGACTACTACCCGGGCGACGACTATGTGGACTGGGTAGGCGTCAACATCTACAGCGTCTACTTCCACGACGGGGACCCCAGGAAGGCCGCCGGGGAGGACCCGCGGCAGCTGCTGCGGTACGTCTACCGGAAGTACGGTGACCGCAAGCCCATACAGATCTCCGAGTACGCGGCCAGCCACTACTGCACGGCGGCCAAGAAGAGCATCGTGGACTTCGCCGTCGCCCGCATGAGCGTGCTGTATCGCAGCCTGGAGAAGGACCTGCCGAACGTCAAGATGATCAACTGGTTCTCGGTGGACGCGGCGGAGACCGGCCTGGCTGACAATGACTACTCGGTAACCTCGGAGCCGCGCGTGCTGGCCACGTACCGCAAGCTCATCGCCAGCCCCTACTTCCTCAGCGAGGTGCGGCCGATACAGATTGCCTCGCTGCCGCCAACGGTTACCGGGCCGGAGACAGGGCCGCCTGAGGTAGGCCCGCCGCCCGTGAGCGTGCCGCCGGGCGCCTGGACCAGCGAGCTGGGCCCTGAGCCCAAGCGCGGGGTGCGGCTGCTGCTGCGCGGCGCCTCGGTGGACGTGCTCAAGGGCCACGTGAGCCTCATCGCCGACGTGGGCACCGAGGAGCCCGTAGGTTGGGTGAGCTTCAGGGTGGACGGCCGCACGGTCACGTTGCGGAATGCCCCGCCCTTCCGCTTCGAGTGGGACTCGACCCGCGTACCGAATGGCACTTACCGGCTTACCGTGGTGGCTTTGGGCGACGCCTCACAAGAGTTGGCCAGCGATGAGTTGATGGTAGAGGTGGATAACCGGTAGCCTGTGGCAAGCAGGCGGGCAGCAGGTGACGCGAATGGAGATCGCGCAAGAGCTTAGCGAGGAGATTGTCCGACGCCTCTTGCGGGTAGCTACTCCTGACCGCATTATCGTGTTCGGCTCGGCCGCCGGCGGAGAGATGGAGCCGGATAGCGACATTGACCTGCTGGTGTTGGAGGCGAAGCCAGAGAACCCCAGAGAGGAGATGGTGCGGATCTGGGACGCGCTGCGCGGCATCGGGCACGCCTTCGACGTGATCGTGATGGACACTCAGTGGTACGAGGAGAGCAAGGACGTGGTGGGCGGTCTTGCCTATCCGGCGAGCAGGCAGGGCAAGGTGATCTATGAGGCCGGATGAGGAGGTGAGCCGCGAGCTGATTCGGGAGTGGGCGGCCAAGGCTGAAGAAGACTTGGGCACGGCGGAGCGCCTCCTCGCGGCCGGGGATCCGTGCTTCCACACCGCCATTGGGTTCCACAGCCAGCAAGCTGCGGAGAAGTACCTGAAGGCGTCCCTGGTTCAGCATGGCATCGAGCCGCCTAAGGGGTCCAGGGGACACGATCTGGGCTACCTGCTCGTCGTCGTCGGGGTCGAGCCGCAACTGGCGCAGACCGTGGCGGCGGCGACCACTCCTAACCCGTAGGCCGTGGAGCAGCGCTACGCCGAAGGGTGGCCAGAGGTTACGCCTGAAGAGGCGCAGGCGGCGGTGGCGATGGCGCGTCGCGTTCGGGATGAGGTCGTTCCGCTTCTCGACGACTTCCTCGGCTCCGGCGCGCGCTGACGTGGTGGTGTACACGATTCCCACCCGCACAGCGCCCCACCTCAAGTCGGCAGCTGGAGCTGCCTCCCACAGGCGTGCGGCGAGCGAAGGACATGGGCCGGCAAGGACGGCCGTCGGCTGGGCTCGCCGGCTCGTGGAACGGCGTGGGAAAGCGGAGTGCCTGGGCGAGATGATAGGTTCTGGGTGCCGTGGAATGGCTTCTGCGCAGCCCACAGTTCTGTTGCATTGACAGCAACGCGCCGTGGGGGGTATACTGCCCGCGCGGTGCAGCGGAGGACCGCCACGCCATGGCCAAGGTGACGCTCAGAAACCTGAGCAAGCGTTTCGGCGACGTGGTCGCAGTCCAGGACCTGGACCTGGAGATCCAGGACCAGGAGTTCGTGGTCCTGGTCGGCCCGTCCGGGTGTGGGAAGACCACCTGCCTGCGCATGATCGCCGGCCTGGAGGAGGTCACGCAGGGCGAGATCTACATTGGGGACCGGCTGGTGAACGACGTCTCGCCCAAGGACCGCGACATCGCCATGGTGTTCCAGAACTACGCTCTGTACCCGCACATGAGCGTGTTCGACAACATGGCCTTCGGCCTGAAGCTGCGCAAGGTCCCCAAGCAGCAGATTCGCGAGCGGGTGCAGAAGGCGGCGGATATGCTGGGGCTGGGGCAGTTGCTGCACCGCAAGCCCAAGGAGCTGTCGGGCGGCGAGCGGCAGCGGGTGGCCCTGGGACGCGCCATTGTGCGCGAGCCGGCCGTCTTCCTCATGGACGAGCCCCTGAGCAACCTGGACGCCAAGCTCCGCATCGAGACGCGCGCCGAACTCATCAAGCTGCACCGGCGGCTGGGCATTACTACGGTCTACGTGACCCACGATCAGGTCGAGGCCATGACCATGGGCGACCGCATCGTGGTGCTGTGCGACGGCCTGGTGCAGCAGGTGGACAGGCCGCTGGGGTTGTACAATCACCCGGTCAACCGCTTCGTGGCGGGCTTCATTGGCAGCCCACCCATGAACTTCCTGGACTGTCGGTTGGTGGAGCGGGACGGAGGCATCTGGGTGGACGCCCAGTCGTTTGGCGTGCGGGTGGTGGACAGCCAGAATGGGGCGCTGGCTCCCTACGTGGGCAAGCAGATGGAGTTCGGCATCCGCCCCGAGGACATCTTCGACGCCAGCCTGTCGCCCACGGTGAAATCCGAGGCCGCCAACACAGTGCGCGTGAAGGTGGAGGTGGTGGAGCCCATGGGGGCCACCTCTATTCTCTACCTAAACGCTGGCCAGCATTCGCTGCGGGCCGCTGTGGACAGCGTCACACAGGCCCAGGAGGGGCAGGACCTGGACGTGGTGCTGCACATGCAGCACGCGCACCTGTTCGATAAGGAGACGGAACTGGCGGTGTGCTGAGACCAGCCCCGTTGGGTGGGGCGGCTGTCGTCGCCAGAGCGCCAGACCTCCTCCTGGCTGCAACGGATGGAGGTCTTTTTCGTACCCTCAGGTGGCAGCCGCATAAGGGGCGTAGGGCGGAGCCATGCGGGACCCCAAGGAGCTAGATTTCTTCGAGCACCTGGAGGAGCTGCGCGCGCGCATCATCCGCAGCGCCATCTACGTTATCATTGGGATGATCATTGTCTGGTTCATCCACAAGGATCTCTTCGAGGTAGTCAAGGCGCCCCTGTGGGCGGGAGCCCAGAGGGCAGGCTTTCACCCGAACGATCCCAAGATAAACGACATCATGGTGGTGGGCAACACGGTCACCGCCGGGTTTGTCTTTGCCCTCCAGATCTCTTTCTTCGGCGGCCTGCTGGTGGCTTTTCCTCTCATGGCTCTGGAAGCGTGGCTGTTCATTGAGCCCGCCTTGCTGGACCACGAACGCAAGTACGTGCTCATCATCCTGCCCTTCTCGGTGGCCCTCTTTGTGGCCGGCGTGGTCTTCTGCTACATCATCGCCCCGCTGGGCATAGCCTTCCTGCTCAGGTTCCAGAAGGACATGGGCATGACGCCCGTACTCAACGTAATCGAGTACATGCGCTTCATCCTGCGTCTGCTGCTGGTATTCGGGCTGGTGTTCCAACTACCCCTGGTGCTCATGTTCCTGAGCTTCGTGGGCCTGGTAAGCTCCAAGCAGCTCCTGGACAAGTGGCGCTATGCGGTGGTAGCCATCTTCATCATTGCCGCCATCGCCACACCCACCACCGACCCCTTCACTATGACCATCATGGCCGTCCCGGTCATGCTGCTCTACGGGCTGAGCATCCTGCTGGCCCGGATTGTGGAGAAGCGCAGCCGCGAGGAAGAGAAGGAGCCCGCGCCGCGCCCGGCGTGGCCTGCCTTGACCGAGGGTGCGGCGGAGGCCAATCCATCGTCCGAGCCGCAACCGGCCCAGGAGCCCGAGCAGCCGCCGGAGGTCCAGGTGGTGGAGGACGAGGGGCGGCTCGACGCCAGCGACGGTAGCTCCGACGCTTCTCGTGATGAGGTGGCGGGGGATTAGCCCGCGCCCGCAGAGCTGCGTGCACGCAATGGGGTGGGTCACATGATACCGGATTGCGGCGACAGGACGCGGAGCCGCTCTGAGGCAGCATGGACATTGCAGCAGTCATCGAGGACATCAGGAACGCCCGCGACTACCAGGGTCAGATTGCGCACCTGCGCGAGCTGAAGCCCCGGCGGGCCACTTACGGCGAGCTAACCACGCCCCTGAGCCAGCGAATGCAGCAGGTGCTCAAAGACCTGGGCATCCGCAGGCTCTATGCGCACCAGACCCAGGCCATTGGGCTGGCCCTGCGGGGCGAGAACGTGGTGGTGGTGGCCTCCACGGCCGGCGGCAAGACGCTCTGCTACACTATTCCCGTGGCCGAAGCCATCTACCAGCGGCCTACCAGCCGGGCTTTCCTGATCTTCCCCACCAAGGCTCTGGCGCAGGATCAACTGCGCAAGCTGGGCAGCTTCGGGGCGGGCAAGGCGTTTACCGCTGACTGCTACGACGGCGACACGCCCCAGCCCCAGCGCCGGCGCCTCCGCCGCGAGGCGCAGGTCATCCTGACCAACCCCGACATGCTGCATGTGGGCATCATGCCCTATCACCAGAACTGGGCTGACTTCTTCCGCAACTTGCGCTACGTCATCCTGGATGAGGTGCACATCTACCGGGGCGTGTTTGGGTCGCACACCGCTAACGTCATGCGACGGCTGAGGCGGATCTGCGGCCACTACGGCGCGCGGCCGCAGTTCATCTGCTGTTCGGCCACCATCGGCAACCCCCGCGAGCTGGCCGAGAAGCTAACCGGCACGCCGGTGCAGGTGGTGGACAACGACGGCTCGCCGCGCGGCCGCAAGCTCTTCCTGCTGTGGAACCCGCCGCTGTTGAGCCGGCGGGACGGCGGGCGCCGGAGCCCGAACGTCGAGGCGGCCAGCCTGCTGGCCAAGCTGGTGCGCCGCGGGGTGCGCAACATCACCTTCACCGTGGCCCGCAAGGTGGCCGAGCTGATCCTCCAGTACGCCCGCCAACAACTCAAAGACAGCGACGGCGACCTGGCGCAGCGGGTGATGTCCTACCGCGGCGGCTATCTGCCGGCGGAGCGGCGGGAGATTGAGCGGCGGCTCTTTGAGGGCGACCTGCTCGGCGTGACCTCTACCACGGCGTTGGAGCTGGGAGTGGATGTCGGGGCGCTGGACGGGATCATCCTGACCGGCTACCCCGGCAGCATTGCCAGCACCTGGCAGCAAGCCGGCCGCGCCGGACGGGGCCAACAGGAGTCGCTGGCCATCCTGGTGGCGCTGGACAACGCCGTGGACCAGTACATCGTGCGCACGCCCGACTACCTCTTCGAGGAGAAGAGCGAGCAGGCGCTCATTGACCCGCACAACCGCTACATCCTGGCCGCCCACCTGCTGTGCGCGGCCTACGAGCTGCCCCTCGAAGCAGAGGACGACGCGCTGTTCGGGGACCAGATGGAGCCGATTCTGGACATCCTGGCGGAGGCCAGATACGTGGTCAAACGGGGGAAGTGGTACTGGATCGGCGAGGGCTATCCGGCGGCTCAGGTCAGCATCCGCTCGGCCTCCGGCGAAGGCTACGACATCCTGGACGAGTCCAAGGACAACGCCTTGCTGGGGACGGTGGACTCGCAGTCGGCCTTCATGATGATCCACGAGGGAGCCATCTACCTGCACCGGGGCGAGTCCTACCTGGTGCGCAGGCTAGACCTGGAGCAGAAGGTCGCCTACGTGCGGCCCAGCCCGGCCAAGTACTACACCGACCCGCTGACGGCCTCCGAGGTGCGGGTGCTCCAGGAGCACGAGCAGAAAGCGCTGCCGACGACCACGGCCAGCTACGGCGAGGTGCAGGTGAGCGAGCGAGTGACCGGGTATGCCAAGCGGCGGCAGTTCGGCGAGGGCACCATCGGCACCGAGCCGCTGGACCTGCCGCCTCAGGAGTTCGACACCACCGGGTTCTGGCTGCGCGTAGGTCCGGAGACCGCAACGAGAGTCAAGGAGGCCGGCGGCGACTTGGCCGGCGGGATTCACGGCCTGGAGCACTGCATGATCGGGCTGCTGCCACTGTTTGCGCTCTGCGACCCGCAGGATGTGGGCGGGGTTTCGCATCCGCAGCATCCCGATCTCAGGCAGCCCGGGCTGTTCATCTACGACAGCTATCCTGGGGGCGTGGGCATCTGTGAGGCGGCCTTCGCCAAGTTGCCGCAGCTACTGGAGGCCGCCCGGAATCAGATCCAGGACTGCGAGTGCGCTGATGGCTGCCCCTCGTGCATCCAGTCGCCCAAGTGCGGCGATATGAACCGGCCCCTGGACAAGCGCGCGGCGCTGATGATCGCGAGTGACTGGACAGGCGTCGCTGGGACAGCCCGGCCCGTAGGGAAGCGAGGGAGGAAGCCCCGTGCCCAGATGGCAGGTTAGAGTGCTGCTGGCGCTGTGTAGCGTTGGCCTGGCGCTGGCCGTGTCCTGCGGCGGGCGGGGCAAGGTGGTAGCTACCGTGGCGGGGCACCCGATCCGCGCTGAGGAGTTGCGCGCTGAACTGCGGCGCTCCCACGGCGACGCGGTGCTCCGGAGCATGATCTTCGACAAGCTGGTGGAGCAGCGGGCGCGGGAGCTGGGCGTCACGGTCACCAAGGGGGACCTGGCGCGGGCACGGCAGGCTCTTACCGCCCAGGCCGGCTCTCCGGGCGACCTGGCGCGGCACCTGCGCGAGCAAGGGACAACCGAGGAGGAGTTCCAGCGCGACCTGTACCGGCAGGCGCTTTTCGACAGGGTCATCGGGCTGTCGGTCCGAGCGACCCCGGACGAGATCAAGACGTTCTACGAGAAGCACAGAAAGGAGTATCGTCGGTCGGAGCAGGTGCGCGCCCGGTTGATGATGTTCGAGTCGCAGGCCAACGCCGAGACGATCCACTCGGTGCTGGGCGAGCCGGGGGCGGACTTCGCCGGGCTGGCTCAGGCCTTCTCCACCGACCCCGGCACCAAGGACAAGGGCGGCGACACGGGTTGGTTCGGGCCGGGCGACTACGCAGAGGCGATAGTCAAGCAGGCCTACAGGCTGGAGGCGGGCCAGATCAGCCCCGTCTTCGAGACGCCGGGCGGCTGGTGCATCCTGAAGCTCACCGCCCGCCGTCCCGGCGGCCTTCCGCCCCTGGATCAGGTGCGCCAGCAAGTGGAGGGGAGAGTGCTGGAGCTGAAGCGGCAGGAGGCAGAGCTGAACTGGTTCCAGCAGCAGTTGCGTCGCAGCGACGTCAAGATCCTGGCAGCCGACCTCCAGGACGCGGCCTCTCCAGGAAGCGAACAAGGCGCGCCCTGGCCCCCATGGGGCTATCCGGCGCGCCCTTTGTACCCCGTGCCCTAGATCGCCCGGCTAGGAATGCTGTGAATCCACCGAGATGACGTCGGCGCCGCTGGCCGCAGCCAGGGCCTTGGCGAAGCGGATGATCTCGTCGCTGGTGATGGGCGGCATGCGGTCGAACTTGGCCTGCTCTTCTTCGCTCAGCTCTGCGCCGGATTCCTTGAGCACCGACTGGTCCCAGCGCCCGTAGTCCACCACGCGCTCCCCCAGGCGCTTGCAGCGCGAGCAGCGGTAGCGGATGTAGGCGTACAGAGGTTGCCAGTGTGCCATCATGATGCCATGCTTGAGAACTTCGCGGGCGGAAATGCGGTGTCCACAGCTACAGCGTATGCCTATCTTTGGTGACATCGCGCTTCTCCGTGGCACGTGATGACAGGCCTACACCCACTGGACCGACACCGTCGCGAGTGATTATAGCACAAGTCGCGCCGGAAGCAAAGGGACCGGGCACACGGCTGGTTTCGGGTGGCAGGTTTCAGGGGTCAGGGGATGGTTGGTAGGGCAGGAGCGTGCCTGGTGCCCGTGTTTGGGTTGGGGGCGGCTCACAGGAACTCGCGAAACTCCTCGACTGTGATCCGCAGGTCGTCAATGATGCCGAGCAAGGTCTTGGGTTTGAGAGGCCTTGCCCCCCTCATGGGGATAACGACGCGGGCGCGATCGTCCGCTCGGTAGTAGACCGCGTGGCTACCCCGCTGAGGGTCGAAGGCGAAGCCGAGACGCTCAGCGACCCGAGCCACCCTCCTGCCTGACACACGGGGGAGCTTGGGGCTCACACCGTTACCTCGAAGGGCTTGATCAGAAGGTCCTCTTGGGGGACTGGCTCACCGTGGGCGTGCAGGCTTTCCAGGTAGGCCGCAGCCGCTTCCTGGATGTTGGCTAAGGCCTCCTCAACAGTGTCGCCCTGGCTATGGCAGCCCCGCAATGCGGGACAGAAGCAGTGGTAGCCGCCGTCTTCCTCGCGCTCCAGGATCACTGTGAACTGGTGGGTCATTGGCGCATCTCCGTTCGTGCAGGCCCACAAAGGCTGGCGGAGGGGGAGGGATTCGAACCCCCGGTCGCCGCAAGGCGACAGCGGTTTTCAAGACCGCCTCCTTAGCCCACTCGGACACCCCTCCGCGCCTGTCCATTATAGGGCCGCTCGCCTCCGGCGTCAACGACGGCGACGCCCCGAGGAGCATGGGCCTTCGTGAGGACGCGGGCAATCCTCACCCCGCGCCGCTCCGCGTCGCTGCCCCTCTCCCAGTGGGAGAGGGGTTCGGGGGTGAGGGTCGCCCGGATTGGCAGCCTACCCGGTTTGTGATAGAATCACCACAGGTTCATGCGCACGTGAGACATCATTGAGGAGGGTCATGCGGTGGTCAAGAGAGGGCTCCTGACCTTTTGCCTGCTGGCAGCGGCCCCTGTGGCCGGTGCGCAGGCCATTCCCTGGGCCGAGAGCCTGGCTGCGGCCAAGCAGGAGGCCAAACAGAGCGGCCGGCCGGTCCTGATCCACGAGTCGTACGACGACTGCTCCGGGTGCAGGCATTATGCGCAGGTGGTCTACCCGGCGGCGGCCGTTCAGGCCCTGGCGCCCCGGTTTGTCTGGCTGCGCCTGGCGCCGCCGAAGCCTGGCGAGGAGCCCCCCAAGCTGCCGGGCCCAGACCTGGTGGACCATCCGCTGGTGCGTTTCGTCAAGGCGGACTGGAAAGACGAGATCTACCACTTCACGGTGCCTTTCGTAAAGCCGGAGGCCTTCGCGGGCATCATGGAGCGAGTGCTGAGCATCGCGGAGGCTGAGGCGGCGACGGAGCGCAACTCCAGGGACGTGGAGGCCTGGTACGCCCTGGGGGCCGCGTACTTCGGCTTCGACCCGCCTGACTACGCCAGGGCGCTGAATCCGTGCCAGCAGGTAGTCAAGCTGGATCCGCAGGACAAGACGGGCCATCTGGAGGAGGCCCGGCTGGAGGCGGCCCTCGCCCTGCTGCAAACCGATACCGGAGCCCGCAAGAAAGCCGTCCAGCTGCTGGGCGAGTTCGTACAGGCCTATCCGGGGAGCAAGCGGCTGTCGGAGGCGCTGTACTACCAGGCGGCCGGGATGGCCGCCAGCGGGGACGTGGCGGGCGCGCAGAAGGTGCTGCGCACCATCCGCGACCTCGAACCTGAGGGGTCGGAGTGGGCGGACCGGGCGGACGAGTTGGCCACGCGGCTTCAGATTGCCGTCTGGCGCGAGAAGCTGCCCCTGGCCGGCGCGGCGCCGGACCTGCCGCCGCCGGCCTATGTCCCCGAGCAGGTCGAGCTGCTGTTCCAGTTGGGCCACGCCTGCACCAAGGTGCGCTACTACAACTGGGCCATGCAGTACCTCGAACAGTACCTGCGCTATGACCCTGGCAACGAGCTGGGGCACCTGGACGACGCCAATCTGGACGTGGCCATTTCGATAGTGCTCTCCGCCCCGCAGATGGCGGTTCTGAGGCTCAAGCAGTACCTGCGCGAGCATACCACCACGCCGCGAATGGACGAGCTGCTGCTGGCGCTGGGGACAGCCTACTTCGCCCTCGCCGACGCCAACTCGGCGCGGGGCCTCTGTCAGCAGGTGATCGCGCGCTACCCGAAGACGCGTGCGGCCCGCGCCGCGGGGCGGCTGCTGGACGAAGTGGAGGCGATGGGCGCTAGGGGCGGCCCCGGGGGGCCCGGCCTGCCCGACTGGCTGCGAGGAACGCCAGTGCTGCCACCATAGAGGCCAGCAACAGGGGCCACAGGCTCTGGTGCAGCGCGTAGGCGCCGGCCCCGCCCTCGATGACGAGCAAGGAGGCGTAGGTGGGCGGGTCAAGGTGGCCCCTGCAAAGCGCCCATACGTTGGCGGCCAGGCCCACGGCGGCCAGCATGGCCAGATAGGCAAGGCGGGCAGTGCCCAGAACGGCCACCAGGCCGCCTCCGGCCCAGCGCGGCATCAGAGGCATCTCGAAGACCTCGCCGCCGCGCAGAGAGGTGGCCAGGCCCAGAGCGCTGAGCACGACCAACGCCGGCGGGAGCAGGGAAGTGAAGGCGGCGGCAGTGGGGACGGTAGTGCCCTCAGCGCGGGCGAATAGGTCAGCCACCTTGGGCGCCAGAAACACCAGGCAGGCACCAAGAAACGGTGCCAGAAGCATCAGTATAACCAGGAACGACTGAAGTGTTACCATCTCGTGGAAGGGCTCGGCAGCGATTGTAGCTGGTGCGAGGGTCGGGGTCAAGCGGTTGCTGGTCTCGGGCCACGTCAGGTTTACAGGGCCAGCAAGGTCTGCTATAATGACCGTGACCTCAGGTGGGCCTGTGAGCCTGCCCCTCCCCGGTCTGCGGGCGGTTAGTTCAGGGGGAGAACGCTTGCTTGACACGCAAGAGGTCGCAGGTTCAAGACCTGCACCGCCCACCACTTGCCCGCGCTCGCATCGGCCGCCGCGTCCGGCAGCTTCGGGGCGCGGCGGGTCCGCTTGTAGACCGCGCGAGGGTGGTCGCCTTGCCCTAAAGGGGCGGCTCCAGGCGCGACGGGAGTGACTGCGGCAATGAGCCAGGTCGAGATTCGCCTCCCAGACGGTTCCGCCAGGTCGTACCAGAGCGGGGTCACGCCGGCCCAGATTGCGGCCGACATCGGCCCCCGGCTGGCGCGCGACGCCGTGGCGGCCGTCGTCAATGGGGAGGTCGTAGACCTGTCGCGCCCGCTCACCGGGGATGCCGCCGTCCGCCTGTTGACCTTCGAGGCTCGGGAGGGGCAGGAGGTGTACCGCCATTCGGCTTCCCACGTAATGGCCGATGCGGTGCTCCAGCTATTCCCCGGCGCCAAGCCGGCCATTGGCCCGGCCATTGAAGATGGGTTTTACTACGACTTCGGCGTACCCCAACCGTTCTCGCCCGAGGACCTGGAGAAGATCCAGGCGCGCATGGGCGAGATAATCGCCGCCGACCTGCCCTTCGAGCGGGAGGAAGTCAGCCCAGAGGAGGCCAGGCGGCTGTTCGCCGAGCGCGGCAATCCTTACAAGGTCGAGCTTCTGGACGAGATCGAGGGGCCAACGGTGACACTGTATCGGCACGGCGCTTTCGTGGACCTGTGCCGGGGGCCGCACCTGCCCAGCACCGGCAGGATCGGCGCGGTGAAGCTGCTCAGCATAGCCGGGGCCTACTGGCGGGGGGACGAGCACCGGCAGATGCTCCAGCGCATCTACGGGACAGCCTACCCCACCCAGAAGCAGATCAAGGAGCACCTGGCGCGGCTGGAGGAGGCCAAGCTGAGGGATCATCGGCGCCTGGGGCGGGAGCTGAGGCTGTTCAGCATCGTGGATGAGGTGGGGCCGGGCCTGGTACTGTGGCACCCCAAGGGGGCGGCGGTGCGGGAGCAGATCGAGGACTTCTGGCGCAAAGTGCATCACGAGCGGGGCTATGAGCTGGTCTACACCCCGCACATCGGCAAGCTAGACCTCTGGCACACCAGCGGCCACACCGACTGGTTCAGCGACGAGATGTACGCGCCCATAGATGCCGAGGGGCAGCAGTACCTGCTCAAGCCGATGAACTGCCCGTTCCACGTGATCATCTACAAGAGCGAGGTGCACAGCTACCGCGACCTGCCTGTGCGCCTGGCCGAGCTGGGCACCGTATATCGCTACCAGCGCTCGGGCACCTTGCACGGGCTGCTGCGGGTGCGGGGCTTTACCCAGGACGACGCGCACATCTTCTGCCGGCCGGACCAGCTCGAAGCGGAGCTGGTGGGGGTCATTGACCTGGCCGAGTTCATGCTGAGGAGCTTCGGGTACGAGGAGTACCGCGTTGATCTGAGCGTGCGCGACCCTCTGCGCAAGTCCAACTACATCGGAGACGACGGAGTCTGGCAGCAGGCCGAGGCCGCCCTGGTCAATGCGCTGAAGGCCAAGGGGCTGGAGTTCAGGCGCGCGGAAGGCGAGGCGAAGTTCTACGGGCCGGCCATTGACATCCTGCTCCAGGACGCCATCGGACGGCTGTGGCAGGGGCCGACCATTCAGGTGGACTTCAACGAGCCGGAGCGCTTCGACATAACCTACATGAACAGCGCCGGGCAGCAGGAGCGAGTGGTCATGGTGCACCGCACGGTGCTGGGCACCATGGAGCGCTTCATCGGCGGCTTGATCGAGCATGTGGCCGGCGCCTTCCCCCTGTGGCTGGCGCCGGTGCAGGTGGTGGTGCTGCCCATCACGGATCGGCAGGCGGAGTACGCCCGCGAGGTTGGCCACAGACTCGGGGCTGAGGGGCTGCGGGTGGACGTGGACGACCGCAGCGAGACGCTGAACTACCGCATCCGCGACGCCCAGCTCCAGAAGGTGCCCTACATGCTGGTGGTGGGCGAGCGCGAGCAGCAGGCGGGCAGCGTCGCCGTGCGCCTGCGCTCGGGCGAGGACAGGGGCGCCGTGGAGCTAGCCGAGTTCATCGCGCAGGTGCAGCGGGAACTGGCGAAGACAGCAGCGGGCGGCGAGGGGAGAGGACAGTAGGGCCGGGCGTATTGACACCACCAGGCGCCTATGTTAGACTTCGGGGATTCTAAGCGGCCGCATCGGCTGGGAGGATTTGCTTGCGTAGGGGTCCATCACCCCGGGTAGACAGCCGCCGGCTGGAACGGCGGCCACGGATTAACCAGGACATTCGCGCTCGGGAGGTGCGGGTTATCACCTCCGAGGGCGAGCAGTTGGGCGTCATGCCGCTGGCGGCAGCGCGGCGTGAGGCGGAGGAGCGCGCACTGGACCTGATCGAGATTGCAGCCCAGGCCACCCCGCCGGTCTGCAAGATCATGGACTACGGGAAGTTCCGCTACCAGCAGACCAAGCGGCAGAAGCAGACGCAGAAGAAATCGAAGCACACCGAGATGAAGTCCATCCGTATTCGCCCCAACACCGGCCAGCACGACGTGGCGACCAAGGTCAACCTGGCCCGCAAGTTCCTGGAAGACGGGAACAAGGTCAAGTTCGACATGATCTTCCGGGGCGCAGAGATGCGCCACACGGACATTGGGCAGGAGCTGTTGTCGCGCGTCGCTGCGCATCTGACGGAGTTGGCTCTGGTGGAACGGCGGCCGACCATGGAGGGGCGGCGCATGCACATGATACTGGCGCCGGCCAAGTCGGCTCCCAAGGCGGTCGCTGCGACGTAGAAAGGGATTGTGGGATGGGACGGATGAAGACGAAGCAGGCGGCGGCGAAGCGCTGCCGAGTGACGCGGCGCGGCAAGGTGGTCATCAAGCACACGGGCACCCGGCACCTGCTGTCGGGGAAGACGCGCAAGCGCAAGCGGGGGCTGTCACTGCCGGGCACGCTGACCGGCGCCGACGCCCAGACCATGCGGCAGCTCGTGCCCCACAAGAGATAGCAGATGGCACGCACCAAGCGAGGTTTTGCGCGCCGCCGGCGCCATAACAGGGTTCTCAAGGCGGCCAAAGGCTACTACGGCGCGAAGCACCGCCTCTACAAGACCGCTCACGAGGCGGTGATGCGCGCGGGCATGAGCGCCTATCGGGACCGCCGCCGGCGCAAGCGCGACTTTCGTCGGCTGTGGATTGCCCGCCTCAACGCCGCCACGCGGGCCGCCGGGCTGACCTACAGCCGCTTCATGGAGGGAGTCGGCAAGGCGGGCATCGCCCTGGACCGCAAGAGCCTGGCCGACCTGGCAGTCCACGACGCCAAGGCCTTTGCCAAGATAGCGGAGCAGGCGAAGGCGGCTTTGGCCTGACGGCCCAGTGCTGACCAGTCTTCGCAACCCACAGGTGCGGCTGTGTCGAGCCCTCGCGCAGCGCCAGGTCAGGGATCGCGAGGGCAAGTTCGTTCTTGAGGGAGTGCGCCTGCTGGAGGAGGCGCTGGCCGCCGGGGCCCAACTGGAGCAGGCCTTCTACTGCCCCCAGCTAGTGCAGGGCCAGCGGGCCAAGCAGTTGGTGCACGGGCTGGCGAAGGTCGCCGAGCTGCTTGAGGTGTCGGAAGCGGTTTGCCGGTCGCTCAGCGATACCACGACGCCGCAAGGCGTGTTGGCCATCGCGCGGCGGCCCGAGGTTAAGCTGGCGGACCTGAAGCTGGGCCAGCGGGCGCTGCTGGTGGCTCTGGAGAACCTGCGCGACCCGGGGAACCTTGGCACCGTCATCCGGTCCGCCGACGCCGCGGGGGCAGCAGCCGTGGTGTTGTGCGGGGACTGCGTGGACCACACCAACCCCAAGGTGGTGCGGTCCAGCATGGGGTCGCTGTTCCATGTGCCGGTGGTGACGGAGCCAAGCGTGGGGCCCCTGGCGGAGTGGGCAAGGCGAAACGGCCTGATCCTGCTGGCGGCCACCACGCAAGGGGAGCGGTTCTGCCACGAAGTCGTGCTGCCCGCGCGCGTTGGCTTCCTGGTGGGCAGCGAGGCCCACGGGCTGTCGGCAGAGGCATTGGCGGCGGCCGCCGGAACGGTGAGGATACCCATGCCCGGCCGTGCTGAGTCGCTCAACGCGGCCATGGCGGCCAGCATTCTGCTCTACGAGGCCGTCCGACAACAGACGCAAGCCAAAGGTGGCGACGGAGGAAAGTAGGTCGGCAGCGGGCCACGCCAGAGAACGGGCGCCTGCGGCTGGAAGCGCCCGGTGGAACCAGCCGGCCGAAGTTCCCTCCCGAACCGCGGGGTGAACGGCTGGTCATCCTAGCGGCTGGGGGTGACGGGCCCAGTAGTCCCGACCGGCGCCCCACCGTTACCAGGGGACGCGGATGGCTGTGGTGGCTGTCCGCAGGTCATAGGGTGGTTAAGCGAAGCCTCCGGCTCTCGCCCCTAGGGGCGGCCGGGGGCTTCTTGGTTTGGGGTAGGGACGGGCTTTAGGCCTGTCCGTCCCGGGGGGCTTCTGTCGTCTGGTAGGAGCCGCCTCCTGGCGGCGACGGTTCTCCGGCAAGCCAAGGGCGCTTCGGAGGAGTGGCGCAACATGCAGGAAGAAGCCCAGACGCTCAAACGCGAGGCGGAGGCTGCCATCAAGGCGGCCCAGACCCCACAGGAACTCGAGCAAGCGCGCATCGAGTTCCTGGGGCGAAAGGGGCGGCTGTCGGCGCTCAAGAAGGCCCTGGGTGAGCTGCCCGCCGAGCGGCGGCGCGAGGCCGGGCAGGCGCTCAACGCCGTCTCGGCTGAACTGGAGCTAGTGTTTCGCCAGAAGCAGGCCGAGCTGGAGCTGAGGGCCGCCGAGGCAGCCCAGGAAGCAGAGCGGCTGGACGTCACCATGCCCGGCCGCGCGCCGCGCATCGGCCATGCGCATCCGCTGCTGGCCACCTTGAACGAGATGGTGGACGTCTTCCTGCGCATGGGCTTCACCGTGGCCGAGGGGCCGGAGATCGAGGACTACTACCACGGGTTTGAGGCCCTGAACTACCCGGAGAACCACCCGGCCATGGACGAGCAGATGACGTTCTACGTGGGCGAGGGCGTGCTGCTGCGCAGCCAGACCTCCACGGTGCAGATTCGGGTCATGGAGCGACAGCCGCCGCCGGTGCGCATCATCATCCCGGGCCGCTGCTACCGCCGAGACGCCGTGGACGCCACCCACAACCACACGTTCTACCAACTGGAGGGGCTGCTGGTGGATCGGGGGGTCACCTTCGCCGACCTCAAAGGCGCCCTGGACGGCTTCGCGCGGGCCATGTTCGGCGAGGATATGCGCATGCGCTTCCGGCCGGATTTCTTCCCCTTCACCGAGCCCAGCGCGGAGTTCTCCCTGACCTGCATCATCTGTCGGGGCCAGGGCTGCCGCGTGTGCTCGGACACCGGCTGGCTGGAGATCGGCGGCGCGGGCATGGTGGACCCCAACGTGCTCAGCAACGTGGGCTATGACCCCGAGGAAGTGACCGGCTGGGCGTTCGGCTTCGGCGTGGACCGGCTGGCCATGCTGCGCCACCAGATCAACGACATCCGGCACCTGTACCAGAACGACATGCGCTTCTTGACCGGGCAGTAGGGAGGGCAAGCCATGAACGTCCCCTACGACTGGCTGCTGGAGTATCTGGAAACCGACCTGGCTCCAGAGAAGCTGGCCCAGGCGCTGACTATGGCTGGCCTGGAGGTGGAGGCCATCGAGGAGGTGGAGGGACGGCCGGTCCTGGTCACCAAGGTGACCTCTAACCGGGGCGACCTGCTTTCCGTGCTGGGCGTAGCCCGCGAGGCGGCCGCCGTGCTAGGCACCCGCTGTCGGCGGCCCGAGGCCAAGCTCCCGGAGACGGGCGCGCCCAGCGCGGAGCAGGTGGAGGTGCGCATCGAGGCCCCTGAGCTGTGCCCGCGCTACTCCGCGCGGCTGATCCGCGGCGTCAAGGTCGGCCCTTCGCCGGAGTGGCTGGCGCAGAAGCTGCGGCTGGCAGGCCTGCGGCCCATCAACAACGTGGTGGACGCCACCAACTACGTGCTGTGGGAGTACGGGCAGCCGCTGCACGCCTTCGACTACGACCTGCTGCACGGGCGGCGCATCATCGTGCGCACCGCCGAGGCGGGGGAGAGCCTGGTCACCATTGATGAGCAGCAGCGGCAGCTTGGCACCCGAGACCTGGTCATTGCCGATGCGCATCGGCCGGTGGCCCTGGCCGGCGTGATGGGCGGCTGCGACACGGAGGTCACCGAGCGCACCCGGAACGTGCTGCTGGAGTCGGCCCACTTCGACCCGACCAGCATACGGCTGACTGCGCTGCGGCACGGGCTGACGACCGAATCCTCCTACCGCTTCGAGCGCATCGTGGACCCCTCGGGCACCATTCCGGCCCTGGATCGCGTGACTCAGATCATCGCGGACATCGCCGGCGGCGAGGTCGCCAAAGGCGTCGTGGACGAGTACCCAAAGCGCTACGAGCCCAGGACTATAGCGTTGCGGCCGCAGCGGGCCAACCAGGTCCTGGGCGTCGAGCTTACGCGAGAGCAGATGCGCGACATCCTGCGCCGGCTGGAGCTGGAGGTAAGCGACACCGATCCCTTGCAGGTGACCGTGCCGACGTTCCGGCCGGACCTGGAGCGCGAGATTGACCTGGTGGAGGAGGTGGCCCGCATCTATGGCTACGATAACATCCCGCTGACGCTGCATCCGGCGCTGCGGCTCGAGGCGGGCCGCACGGCCGAGCAGCAGTTGGAGCTGCTGGCCGGGCAGACGCTGCTGGAGTGCGGGCTCAGCGAAGCCATCAACTACGCGATGATACATCCACGAGACTTCGACCGGCTGGGTTTGCCCCCGGACGACCCGTGGCGAAGGGTTGTGCGACTGGCGAACCCCGTGGTTGAGGACCACCAGATCATGCGTACCACGCTGATGCCCAGCCTGCTGCAAGACGTGGCCCTGAACGCCACGAGGCGGGTGCTGGACGTGGTGCTCTTCGAGATCAGCCGGGTTTTCATCCCCGTGCCGGGGCAAGACCTGCCCGCCGAGCCCCGCCGCATTGGCGCGGTGGCAACGGGGCGGGTTGCGACCAGCACCTGGAACCTGGCGGAGGAGGCCGCTAGTGCCGACTTCTTCTGGCTGAAGGGGGTGCTGGAGCAGCTCCTGGACGTGTTGGGCGTGGCCGAGCCAGTGTTCCGGCCTGTGCACCACCCCACGTTCCATCCCGGCCGGTGCGCGGAGGTCATGGCCCAAGGCGAGCGGGTTGCGCTCATCGGCGAACTGGCCCGCAGCGTGCAGGAGGCCTACGACATCCCGCAGCGGACCTATCTCTTCGAGGCCGACTTCGAGGCCATTGCCAAGCTGGCCCAGCCCCTGCGGCGCTACGGACCGCTGCCGGTGTTCCCGCCGGTGAAAAGGGACCTGGCGGTGGTGGTGCGGGACGATGTGGAGCATAGCTGCCGGGCACTGAGGGAGCAGATCGAGCAAGCGGGCGGGGAGTTGCTGCGGGAGGTCCAGCCCTTCGACGTCTACCGCGACGCGCAGCGTCTGGGTGCGGGGATGAAGAGCATGGCGTTCAGCCTGGAGTTCCGTGCGGAGGATCGGACGCTGACCGACGCGGAAGTGGACGAGTTGATGCAGGGCATCCAGGCGCGGCTGGCCGAGACGCTGCACGCGACCGTGCGCAGGCAGTAGCGCCCGCCCCTACAGAAGACGTGCAACGCGCCGCCGACCGGGGCGCCAGTTACCTGCCTGGTCAGCAGCCGCTGCTGAGCAGCAGCAACAGCACTGCGGCGACCATCAGCACACAGTACCAAACGCGCATTCTCGGTCACCTCGCCACGTAGTCTACCACATCTGCGCCGAACTGTGTTCGGGTTCGGTCAAGCCCTCGGGTGGGCCTTGTCGTAGACCTCGCGCAGGCGCTCGCGGGCCACGTGCGTGTATATCTGGGTGGTGGCAATGTTGGCGTGGCCCAGCATCTCCTGAATGGCCCGCAGGTTGGCTCCGCCGGCCAGCAGGTGGGTGGCGAACGAGTGCCGCAGCATGTGCGGCGTCACCCGCTTGCTCAGGCCGGCCTTGCGAGCGTAGCGCCGCAGCAGGCGCCAGAAGCCGGTGCGGCTGAAGTGCCGCCCGCGGTTGGTCAGAAAGAGCGCCTTCTCGTCCGGGCGCTTGGCGGCGTGCTGGGGTCGCGCCTCCTCCAGGTAACGTTGGACGGCCTGCCCGGCGCGGTCCGCCAGCGGCACCATGCGCTCCTTGCCCCCCTTGCCCACACAGCGGACGAAGCCCTCCCTGCGGTTGACGTCGCCCAGTTGCAGGTTGAGCAGCTCGCTCACGCGCAGGCCGGCGGCATACATGGTCAGGACCATGGCCTGGTCGCGCAGGCCGGCTGGGGCCTCGACGTCAGGAGCCTGGATGAGCTGCTCGACCTCCCGCACGCTGAGTGAGGCGGGCAGGCGCCGGGACGACTTGGGCAGGTCGAGGTCCTCGGTGATGTTGTGCTTCAGGCCCCGCTCGCGCACCAGGAAGTTGCACAGGCTGCGGATGGCGGTCACGCGCCGGGAAACCGTGGCGCGGGCTAGCAGGCGCTTGCGGCAGTCGTCCAGATAGACCAGCAGGTCGTCGCGGGTGGCGTCGGCGAAGCTCCTGCGCCCGCGGCTCAGCAGGAACTCGATCCACTGCCGCAGGTCTGCATTGTAGGCGCTGACGGTATTGCCCGCCAGGCCCTTTTCGACGACGATGTAGTCAATGAAGGCGTCCAGGTCGGTGAGCATGAGCAGGCCCGAGTCGGATGCTACCACAACGCGTTCTGGAGTGCAACGTCGCCCGACGTTGCACATGCGAAGTCAGGCGACTTCGCACTCCATAGTGGCTAGACTGCTACGCCTCCTGTAAGCCTCTATGGAGTGCAACGTCACCCGACGTTGCACATGCGAAGTCAGGGGACTTCGCACCCCAGAGTGGCTAGACTGCCACGCCTCCTGTAAGCCTCTATGGAGTGCAACGTCGCCCGACGTTGCACATGCGAAGTCAGGGGACTTCGCACCCCAGAGTGGCTAGACTGCCACGCCTCCTGTAAGCCTCTATGGAGTGCAACGTCGCCCGACGTTGCACATGCGAAGTCAGGCGACTTCGCACTCCATAGTGGCTAGACTGCTACGCCTCCTGTAAGCCTCTATGGAGTGCAACGTCGCCCGACGTTGCACATGCGAAGTCAGGCGACTTCGCACTCCAGAGTGGCTAGACTGCCACGCCTCCTGTAAGCCTCTATGGAGTGCAACGTCACCTGACGTTGCACAAAGCAGCGCTCATTCCCTTCCCCTCTCCCACTGGGAGAGGGTGCGGGTGAGGGCTGCCTCGGTGTGCGAGTGCTAGCCTTGCGTCACCTCCAGCTCCACCGGCTCCGCAGTCGCGCGGTTGGTGGGGGTGTAGTACTCGTACACCTGCGACCGCGGCGTCTTGGCCTTGATGGGGAAGCGGGCCTTCAGGTGGTAGGCGATGTACTTCTCCGTGTTGGGCTTCAGCTCCTGAAGGTAGATGATGACCTGCCGGCCGGTGACCTCGTAACGCTCAATGGTCTTCTCCGCCTTGAGGCCGTCCAGCTCGTAGGTCGTGACGTCGAAGCCGGGCGGAATGCCCAGGTCCACGATGACCATGGCGGTGGGCAGCTTGCCCTTGTACTTGATGTGCGCCTGGCACTCCAGCAGGTCGTCGGTGGTCAGCTTCTTCTTGTCGTAGTTGACCTCGATATCCATGATCTCCGGCTTCGGCGCCGGCAGCAGCTTGGTGGGAATCCAGTAGCTGGTGATGATCTGGTACAGGGCCTCGATATCGCCGGCGACCTTCAGGCTCACCGTGTTGTCGCCGGTGTGGCCGAACGGAGTCACATCCACCTGCTGGAGCACGTCACTGGTCTCGGGCGTGATGGTGATCTCGGCCGCGTTCTGACCATTGACGGCGATCTGCACCTGGCCGCCCTTGTCGTCGCCCAGGGACCGGCCCGTGCCCTCGATGAGGGCCTTCAGCGCCAGGATGGTAGCTTGCGTGGACTCCCAGGTGCCGTAGGCGTCCTTGCGCTGGATGAGGTAGGTCAGGGCCTTGATGACGGTGGGCGAGTGGGCCTTGCCCTTGATGAAGGCGTAGGCGATGAGCGCCGTGGTCTCCAGCGAGGCGTTGTTGCCCTTGGAGTAGGTGATGCTCATCTGGTTGCTGTCCCACCAGCAGGCGCTGCCCTCTTCCTTGCGCATGTCGTTGAGCCGGTCCAGCACCTGGAGCGTCGTGGCGTCGTTGGGGTCGGCTGCCACCAGGCAGTTGGCGGCGATGCCCAGGAAGTAGGGCTGGTCTATCTCGCCCACGTGCGCCCGCACGTAGGCCAGCGCCTTGGACAACTCCGGCCCCTTGTAGCCCGACTCCAGCAGCGACCAGGTGATGTAGCTGGTGGCCACCATCTTGTTGGCGACCAGGCTGGGCCAGTTGTAGCTGACCGTGCCCTGCTCTGGGTCCCAGGTGCCGTCGGAGCCCTGCTTGCCCAGCACCCACTTCTGCGTCCGCTGGATCAGCTTTTCGTCCACCGCCGGGTAGACCTTGGCCATGTCGGCGAACTCTTGCAGGCCGTACGCGGTGAGCAGCAGCTTACCGGGCTCCTGGCCGGTCCAGTCAAACCCGCCGGACGGACACTCGAAGGTCAGCAGCCGCTGGTATCCCAGGTTGATGTACTCTTCGGCTTTCATCTGGATTTCTGGATTCGCACGCCCGGTGCGCTTCAGGTAACCTAGCACCAGCACATTGGGGTAGGTTACCGAGGTGGTTTGCTCAAATCACCCAAAGGGCAGGCGGAACATGCTATCCAAGCCCTCTACGACCTGGCTGAACACCCCCGGATAGACCTTGACCCACAGCCTGCTGGCCTCGGGGATGGCCTGGTCGGGCAGCTTGACCGTGTGCGTGCAGCCGTCCTTGGGCAGGCGGTCGTTGATGGTGTCGCGGAACTCCTTGCCGTCGGGCACCACCTCGATCTGCCGCTTGATGGCATCGCTCTTATGCGTGCCGTGGCCGACAGCGGTCAGCGCGTGGCGGCCGATGCCGGTCACCTTGAGCTTGTAGTGCAGCGCCTTGACCTCCTCGGGCTGCAAGGTGACCTCCTGCTCGGCGTCGCTTTGCAGACTGAACCAGTCCTCCTGGTTCAGCTTGATGCGGACGCGCTGCGGCTCCTTGAGGTAGTTGTAGATGGCGATGGGTATGGTGGCCTCATCGTTCTGCGTGAGGGCGACCGGCAGGTCAATGTCCACGAAGAAGTCCTGGAAGGCCTTGACGCCGAGGCTGCGCGAGCCCAACAGCCCGCCGGGCGACGAGCCCAGGGCCGTCAGGCGCCACTCGGTGATGGAGTCGGCCATAGTCAGGTCAATCGAGGCGCGGCCCTGCTCGTCCGTGATGACCTGCGGGTTGCAGTACAGCGTCTCGGGGAACCACTCGCGGATGCGCACCTCGCGCTCGACGGGCGCACCAACGGCCGCTGCGCCCTCGCCGCCGCGCGGGCCCGGCTCACCCTTCGCGCCGGGTGGGCCGTAGGCGGAACGGCCGTCGAGGTCAGTGATGCCGTGCGATGCCTTGGCCTGACGGCCCGACGCCATTAGCCCCAAACCGGCACTCGGCATCCCCATCCCCACCGTCGCCTCGTACGAGTCTCCCTTGAAGCCGCCGTAGCCGTAGCCCACGCCGGGCGACCAGGTGAAGAAGCGGCGTCCCCTGGCCTGCAGCCCGTCAACTTGGCCAGGGGCGAAGACGACCGGCATCTCACGGGCGCTCTGCTGCAATAGCTCCCGCGCCGAATCGGTCAGCACGTAGTAGTAGTCGGAGTAGTACTCACCTTGGTCGGGCGGCTCGATGTCGTCCAGGGTGCCCTGGACGCCGTCGGGGCCGGCGCTGGTGATGCGCAGGCGCGGGCCGTAGGGGCCGGGGCCGAAGCCCATCGCATACGCATGGCCCCAGGGGTCCAGGCAGTCTTCCGGCTTGATGCGCTTGAGCTCGGCCAGGTAGAAGACGCCCTTCTCCTGCTCCGGGTAGGCCTGGTGCGCCTTGAAGTAGCTGTCGCGCTGCTGGCGGTACTGGTAGAAGTAGTTGCCGCTGCGGAGGGCGTTCAGGATCTTGCCGGCCCGCTCCACTGCCACGCTCTCGCGGTCCTGGCGGGTGTTGACGTTGAGGGTGTAGTCGGCGATCTGGGCCGCGCCGGCCATCAGCACCTCGGCGGCGCGCTCGCGCACCTGCTCGGGCTTGGCCTTCTCGTCGCCCTCCTTGGCCACCACCAGGTCAGGCATCTGGAAGCCCTTGATCTGGTAGCGCGGCTGGAGAATCTCCTTCTCCAGGGTGAAGTAGACCTTGAGCAGGCCCGGCTGGACCTCCTGAAGGGCGAATACGCTCTCGTCCACGATGGTGACGCCCAGCGCCGCCAGCACGCCCTTCCCCTGGCGGTCGGTGACGTGGAAGTCAATGCGGGCCGGCTGTCCCGGCTCGTACATGCTGGCGTCGGGGACGACGTTGATCTGGAGGTCGTTGGCCGGCTCGACGTAGACGGGACGCTGGTCGCGCACGATCTCGCCCGAGAGCGTGATCTTGTAGGCGCTGAGCGCGATGGTGCCGCTCATGTCGGGCGTTAGCGGCAGGCTGAAGCTGCCCTGGCCGTCGTCCAGGTCAACAGTCTTGGTCAGCAGCGTCTGGCGGTTTTTGATGAGGTCGAGGTACACCGTGCCGCGCTTAGCGTTGCTCAGCACGGACACGTCCAGCCGGTCGCCCACCTTGGCCAGTGCCTTGCTGGTGCGCAGCAGCAGCGCCTCGCCGGTCTGCTCCGGGCTGACGGTGCGCTCGTGCGTCGCCTGGCGCCCATTGCTGTCGGTGGCCGTTATGCCCAGGTTCAGGCTCTCCTGTTGGGGCAGGACGGCGAACTGCGCCAGGCCCAGCTCGTCCGTCTTCCCGTCCAGCAGCGTCTGGCCGTCGGCCTTGTTGGTGACCTTCAGCGCGGCCGCCGGCACCGGGCTGCCGTCGGGGTAGTTGACGGCCACATAGACCGTGTTGGGCACGCCTGGGACGAGTGTGCCGCTCTCGGGCAGCACTACGACATTCATGGGCTGGGCCGAGACGGTGAGCGCGTGGTACTTGGTCTCCTTGTGGTCGGCTGTGTCCACGATCTGGGCTTCGATCTGCACCGTGGCGTTGCCCTCGGTGAGCGGCTGGCCGACGAAGTGGTCAGGCAGTGTGGTCTCGAAGTCCCAGTGCCCCTTGTCGTCGGTGGTGCCGGACACCCTGGCAAACTCTTCGAACTTCTCGACGAAGCTGGAGAAAATGAGCGTCACCTTGCCCCCGCGCACGGGCTTGCCGAAGAAGTAGTCGCACTGCACGCTGCCCTTCACCAGGTCGCCGGGGAAGTAGAACTGCTTGTCGGTCTCCACCTGCACCTTGAACTTGGGCAGCACGTACTTCCTCACGGTCACCGTCTTCTCAAGCTGGGTCTCGCCCACGAGGGCCCGGATGCGGTAGTCGCCCTCATTGACCCAGTCGGCCAGTTGGAAGTCGGCCGCCAGCACGCCGAAGTCGCTCGTCTTCCCAATGTGCTTGAAGACCTTGTTGCCCTTGCCGTCCTCGATTTCGAGGGTGGCAGGAGTCTGCTTCATGGGCTTGAGGTCGTATTGCCGCAGGGCCAGGCACCGGATGTGCATCTGCTGGGTCGGCTGGTAGAGGGGCTTGTCGGTGGTCAGCAGAATGCGCGTGGGGTCCTTGATCGCCACAGGCTGCTCTACGGTCTCCTCGCCATAGGGCGAGCTTACGCTGGCCGCCAGGCGATGGTCGCCGACGGCGTCGGTGGGCACCTGGAACGAAGCCTCCAGGGTGCCCTTGTCGTTGGTGCGGCCCGTCAGCAGGCTGAGGGTAGGCTCCCTGCCTTCCTTGGGCAGCAAGGCCAGCTCGACGTTGGCGCCGGCGATGGGCTTAGAGTCCGCCTCGGTCAGGGCGATGAGGCGTACGGAGGCGGTGCTGCCCGCGGCCAGTTCGTTCTGCCCCAGCAGGCGCAGTGACTGCCGGCCGGCCAGGCTCTGGAGGCTGCGGGCATCGCTGAGCCACATCCCCGACGAGCGGAAGGCCACCTCTACCATGGCCCCCTCGACTGACTGCGGCCTCGATAGGTCGCGTGTGAGGGTGGCGTGGCCCGGCTTCAGCACGTAGGGCTGCTCCAGGACGTTCCGGCGCGTGCCGTCCAGCCCCCTGAACGATACCAGGAGGGTGCCGGCGACCTCGTCGCTGCGCGGGTTGTCCGCCTCCAGGCCCACCTCCACTTGCTGGGCGTTGAGCCGGGCCGAGGCCAGGCGGATCTCGCCGCGCTCGGCGATGCGCAAGTGGTCGGGCTCCGCATACGTGGCCCATAGCTCCCGGTCGCCGATCTTGGCTCTCGCCACCAGCGGGCCGATGGCATAGACGCCGGGGTCCAAGGCCACCAGGCGGTAGGCGACATCGTGGACGCCCGCCTTCAGCTTCTCGGAGACCAGGGCGACCTTGCCGTCCACGACCGGAGGCGCCAGGGCCGCCTGCTGGCCCTGCCAGTACGGCTGATACTGGGCGAAGCCCAGCCAGTCCACCAGGGCCGCCAGGCGCGGTGACAGGCTGCTGTTGGCGCTCGAAGGCGACAGTTGGCAGCCGCCGGGGACGGAATCCTGGAGCACCAGGCGCTCGCAGTCCTGGTCCAGCTTCACGCCCAGGCGCACCTCTATCTCGTCGCCCGGTGCGGCGGGCCCTCGCAGGGGCTCAGTGGAGGTCTTGCCTTCGCTGTGCACGACGCGCAGGTATTGGCGCCGCAGGGCCATGGCTTCGCCCGGCCCAGCAGGCTTCGCGGCCTCCTGAACGTGTACCGGGTGCTCGGTGGTGACAGTGGCCTTGCCGATCCTCAACTCAGCCTGCAAGCGCAGGTCGCCGGCTTCCCTGGCCTCCAGGGCTATCGGAACGCGCAGGCGCTCACCGGGCTGCACCTCGACGGCCTTGCGCCCCGGATCCGGCCGCAGTCCCGGCGCCGTGATCACCAGCGTGGCCGTCTGAACTTCGGCCGAGGTGTTGTGCACGATGGCCTGGGCCGAGCCCTGGTCGCCGATGGTCAGGTAGGACGGCGCCGCCAGCGCCAGCTCCAGTGGTGGCTGCTCGACCTCGAACTCCGCCACCGCCTGCCCCACCGCGCCGGTGGTGTCCACTGCGCACACCACCGCGCGATAGCGGCCCGGCTGGGTGGCCTTGAAGCGGATGGTCTCGGTTGCGCCGGGGCGGATGGCAAGGTCGTCCTCCGTGTGCAGTAACCGTTGGGCCGGCAGGGGCTGCCAGGCGTAACCCGAGTCAGGCCGAAGCGAGTACGTGAGCCACGCCGGCGTCAAGCCCGGCCAGCCTTCGCCCTCGTTGGACGTCGCGACGCCTGGGGAGTTGATGTACTCACCTGGCGGGTCTAGCCGGTAAAGCGCCTGCCGCAGGTCTTGCAGGGGGTCATCGTTGGTTTCCCGCAGGTTCTCGGCCACGCTCAGGGACAGCCGTGGGCGGTCCACGCCCTCCTCATCGGCCAGGGAGATGCGGAGCGACACCTCGTCGCCGGGCCGGTAGTGCTCGCCGGCCGATTGGGCCACCACATTGAGGAGTTGGGCTTTGGGCTGCACCACGAGGATGCGCTGGTAGACCGTCAGGCGGGCGTCGCTCCAGTAGTCGTTGTCCTGGGGGGCCGGCCCTGGATACATGAGCCGGACGTACAGCGGGCCCACATGCTCGGGGCCTAAGCGCAGCTCGTAAGGGTGGCCCTCTGACGGCAAGGGTATGGGCACGACGCGGGAGGTGCGATCGTTGAACACCACCAGGAGGCCCTTGGCTTTCGGTGCGCTATTGGGCCCGGACAGCTTGAGGCGCAGGACGTCGCCGAGTTCCAGCAAGGCCTTTTCGGCATCTATCGCGCCTGTGTAGCTAGCAGGACCGGGCGGCTTTGGCCCCGTATCAACCGCCACCTGGGCTGCGCACTGGGCCGGCCCGCCGGGCTCGTCCACCTGAGCCAGGATGGTGAGGGCCGGCATGTCTTCCACACCTATGGCGTTCAGGGAGGGGATCTCCAGCCGCGCGTGGCCCTGCGCATCGGTACGGGCGGTGGCCTGCGTCCGGCCCCAGTAGTAGGCATACTGGGGCAGCAGGGCAGTGTTCCCGATGAGCCAAGAGGGCGCTGCGGCGGCAGTGGGCGGCACATACCACTGGGAACCGATGACCTGCCACGTCACCTGCGCACCGACAACAGGCTTGCCGAAGCGGTCAATGGCGGTCAGGTGGCCAATGATTTGCTCGTCGCGCTTGTAGACTGGCTTCTCCGTCCTGAGCGTGGCCTCCAGGTTGCGCGAGGGGGACACGCAGAACGACTGCCAGGCGTCGGCGCCCCCGGCCTGGGCATGCAGGGCCATCCAGGTGGTGCGGTCAGGGGCCGGAACGTCCCAGGTGCCTCGACACACGCCGTACTCGTCAGTCTTGTAGTTGGCGGAGCCCAGCTCGCCGCGCTGCGAGGCGCTGATGCTGACCTCCTTGTTCGCCACCGGCCGCCAAGCGCCGTCTCGCCATTCGCGGACGACGCACTGGAAGCGGACCGGCTGACCTGCCTCGTAGGAGAGGCGATCGGTGACCAGGTGCACCTTGGGGCGGTCGCGGCTGGTGCGAGACGGCACCGGGGCCACCGCGAAGTGCTCGCCGTCGCGCAGGAGGGCCCACCCCGGCCACTTGTCGGCTGCCGGCGCCGGGACCCGAACCACGCCATTGTTGTCGGTCGCGGGTAGGGCCTTTGCCTCCTGGCCCTGGTAGAGCTTCGCGCTGGCGCCCTCCACGGGAGCGCCGCTGCGGGCGTTCCAGCACCAGATCACCAGGTCGCTGCCGTCTCGCAGGCAGATGGCGCGCAGGTCCGAAACCAGGAACCGTGTATACCGGGGCTCATTGGGTTGGGAGCGCCAGGCCAGGACGTATAGGCCGGGGTCCTTGAGGGTGGTGGGCACGGTGTTGCGGTCTCGCTTGTCCCGTTCTAGCTGCGTGACCAGCTTGAAGCCGCTCAGGTCGCCGTTCCAGTCGGACTGCACCAACTGACTGAGTTCCGGAGCGCCCTGGAACCGGTATAAGCGGGCGTCTGGGTCCTGGTTTCCGCTGGTCCAGACGTTGCCGCGGGCCGGTTGGTCCACCAGCCGCCAGCGAGTCTCGGAGAAGCCGACCCGAGTCTCAGCCAGAGCCCTCCCAGAAACGAAAGCTGCCCCAGCCAGGAAGGCTGCGGCACAGAGCACAGGCCAGTGTCGCCGTGTCACGTGACATCCCTCCCCGTTCATAAACGCTGTTCCTTTGACGAGGACGGCCGCCCTTAGGTTCCGTGCAATCCAGCATTAGATGGGGGGGGTGGGCAGGGGTCGTACGCGCCGGTGACCCAGCCTTTGCGACGGTAGCCCTCGATGTGCCTACCGAGTATGCGTCCGCAGCCGACCAGGGCGATGCTGTGGCGAGTCATGTCCGCAGCTCCTCCGGCCGGGCAGCCTGGTGGCCTGCCGAGTCCGTTTTGCAGGCCGGTTTTGCAGCGCGTGCCCGCTGGGCCTGCTCGCAGGACGGGTATCCGCAGGGCTGGCCCGGCATGGTCCCGGTTTGCCCTCGGCGACGGCTACAGGGGCTCAAGAGTGAAAACACGTCAGCCGATATGGAGGATGCGACACCAGTGAGCACGACCGGCCTCAGGTGCCAGTGGTTGCGCCGCCGCTCTGCCCGGCATGCGTCCAGTTCCGGAAAGGCAGCATCGGCGCTGAGACGGGTGCTTCATGCTGTTAGGTAAGCAGAGGGATGGCTCCGTGGACGAGCTGATGACGGCACGTGACGTGGCCAGCCACCTGCGCATGCATGTCATCACCGTCTACCGCCTGGCCCAGCAAGGGAAGATCCCTGGGTTCAAGGTGGGGCGGCAATGGCGGTTCCAGCGCGACGTCATTGACGAATGGGAGCGGGAGGGGCCCGCCCGGGGGGCCGTAAGCAACGCCAGCTAGGGGGGAGCCGGGCCCTGCGGTCTGCATACCCTCACCGGCAGCGACGCGCGCTGCGCCCCCGTTTACAAATCCCACAATCGGCGCTATAGTGTGCGCGAGCACCGCCAGGACGTTCCCCTCTGGCCAGCAGTCTTTACACTTGCACGGAGAGTTTGTGATGTCAGAGTTCATGCAGCGCATCTTCGAGCGCGCCGCCGCCACCCACGCTACCATTGTTCTGCCGGAAGGGCACGACGACCGCATGCTGCGGGCGGCCGAGATGGCCACGCGGCGCCAAGTGGCCGAGATAGTCGTGTTGGCCGAGCCGGCGGCCCTGGCCGTCCGTGCTCAGGAGCTGGACGTCAGCCTCGACGGCGTGCGTATCGTGGACCCGGCGGCCGAGGACATCCGCAGGAGCCATGCGGATAGGCTCTACGAGCTGCGCAAGGAGAAGGGCCTGACCCAGGAGGAGGCCTGGGAGCTGGCCGCCGACCCGCTGTACGCGTCGGCCCTCATGCTGAAAGCGGACGAGGTTGATGGCTCGGTGGCCGGAGCCGCCAACTCCACGGCCAAGGTGCTGCGGCCCCTGTTGCAGATCGTGCGCGCCAAGCCTGGGCTCAAGTGCGTGTCAAGCTGCTTCATCATGGTCACGCCTCAGGTGCAGTACGGTCACGGCGGCACGTTCGTCTACGCCGACTGCGGCGTCATCCCCAACCCCACGGCTGAGGAGTTGGCCGACATCGCTGTCGCCGCCGCGGAGAGCGCGCGGGTCTGGCTTGAGTGCGAGCCCCGCGTGGCCATGCTGTCTTTCTCCACCAAAGGCAGCGCCAGCCACCCGGATGTAGACAAGGTGATCGAGGCCACGCGGATCGCGAAGAGCAAGGCGCCGGAGGTGCTGATTGACGGCGAACTCCAGGGGGACGCTGCTGTAGTGCCCGAGGTAGCGAACATCAAGTGCAAGGGCAGCCCGGTGGGGGGCCGGGCCAACGTGCTCATCTTCCCAGACCTGGACGCGGGCAACATCTGCTACAAGCTGACGCAGTGGCTGGCCGGCGCGGAGGCCTATGGGCCGCTAGTTCAGGGGCTGGCCAAGGTGGGCATGGACTTATCCCGCGCGGCCACGCCCGACGACATCGTGGGCGTCATAGCCTTGGCGGTGGTGCGAGCTACGGCCGACCGGAGGTAGCGCCGGAGGGCTGGCCTCCTCAGTACTCCCGCATGTGGCGCCACACGTCCAGGATGAGGTGGTAGCGCGCCAGGTCCATGCCCTTGAAGACGACGTTGGAGGTGGAGAAGATGTAGCCGCCGCCGGGCTTGCCGTGCTGCATGCAGTAGCGCGCCGCCTGGCGAATCTGCTCCTCGGTGCCGAGCTGCAACAGGCCGCACTCCACGTTCCCCATTAAGCACAGTCGGTCGCCATACAGCCGCTTGACCTCGGCGATGTCCATGCCCGCCTGGGGGTCAATGGACTGGAGGGCGTGGGGCTGGGCGCTGAGGAGTTGATCCATGATGGGCATCAGATTGCCGTCGGTGTGGAGCATGACGTAGCCGCCGGCGTCTCTGAGCGCGGCCACGTTGCGCTGGAGATAGGGGGTAACGAACTCGGCGAACATCCTCGGCGACAGGAAGGGCCCGTCGTTGAAGGCGTAGTCCGTGTTGAGGATGATCAGCTCGCAGCCCGCCTCGATCTGCCGCTTGCCCCACTCGATGGCGTGGCGGAGGTCGCCCTCGGCGCGCTCGTGCATCTCCCGGGGCCGGTCGAAGAACGAGGCGGCATACTCCATCATGTTGCTGCCGTCGGGAATGCCGTAGGTGCCGCCGCCGGCGAAGCCCGCGAGCATGTAACGGTCGCCCAGGTACTCGTCCTTGAGCAGCCGCATGTTGCTCAGGATGTCCTCGCCCTTGCCCAGGGCCCAGAAGGGGACGGCCGCCCACTCGAAGCGCTCAGCAGTGCGCAGGAAGAGCTGGGCGTTCTCGTGCAGCAGGCGCTCGCGCTCGGCTCCGGTGGCCCGGTCGAGGCGCTCCTGGCTCAGGTAGTCAACCCCCGGCCCGAACTCCTCCTCGCAGAGTTGAAACTGCATCTCGAAGTGCGGCACTTGATCCGGCTGCCGGACCTCGAGAGCGGCCTGCACGCGTTCCCTGGGTGTCATGTCTGCGCCTCGAGGTGCTCCAGGTGCCGACGCAGGCGCCCTATGCGGTTCCGCAGCGCCGCGTACATGCCCTCAGCCGTCTCCATCAGCGTGCGGCGGCTGACGGTGTACTCGTTTCGCCTGGTGGCCGCGTCCACTTGCTGGATCCATTCGGGCGGCAGGTTTGAGCTTCCGCCGTAGGCGCCGGCGATGCCCGCCGCCACCGCCGCTGTGCAGTCGGTGTCGCGGCCGAAGTTGACGCCGGCGATGATGGCCTCCTTGGGGTCGCCACGCACCACCTTGAAGATGGCCAGGCCTTTGGTGACCACCTCATAGGCCATGCTCATGGCATAGGAGCCGCTGACGTTGCGGTAGCGCTCGCTGAAGGCGTCGCGGAGTTGCTGCCAGTCCCGGCACTCCTCCGCCAGTGATATGCCCTCCATGATCTCGCGCTTTACCGGCTCGGCAACGTAGCTGGTCGCGGCCTCTATGACCGAGTCCACCGTCGGATCGGGCTTGAGGCCTTCCGCGATGGCCGCAATAACAGCCGCCGCCCAGTCCAGCCCGTAGCCGTGCAGCGGCTGGTACAGGCGGCCCACATCGAAGGCGTCTAACGCCGCCTGCTGGGGATTGGCGGCGTTGATGAGGCCGATGGGATGACACGAGCGGGGGAAGCTGACCAGGCCGATCCAGTTGCTGTAGCGGCCGATGTCGCCGGCCGGCATCCCCGCCAGGGCCAGGCGGTACAGAATCTCGTCGCAGGGCTCCATCTGCACGCGGAAGTTGGCGGGGTTGATGTCCCGCACCCAGATTCTGGCCAGGTCATCTGCGCTGATGCGGTCGCCCTTCTCGATGATGGCCGTGCACATCAGTCGCTGTCGCTCGATGCCGTCCTCGGTGGTTCCGGGAGGACGCTGCCGGCCGCCATAGTGGCTGTAGGGCAGCAACTCCTGCAAGACCCCGTACTTCTCCACGATGGCCTCTTTGCTCCAGCCCTCGACCGCCGCGCCCATGGCGGAGCCGATGTTGGAGGCTGCCAGGCAGCCCAGGATCTTGTCCAGCAGGCGGTTCATCTGTAGCCTCGCTTGCGCTTGTTAGCTGCGTGGGACCTGCTGCGTCCTTCTGTCAGCGCGCGTGTGGCACCTTCCTCAGTCACGCTCGGGCCCCCGGCCACGCCGATTGTCCCCGCTGCAACAGGGAAAGGGCTGGCCGAAGTCGAAAAGAGCACTGTCGGGGGACTGCCTGTGCATCCGGGGGAGGGACGAGCATGGCCGTTGAGCAGCGGGAACTGCTGAGCGTCATCTTCGGACTGGCTGGCGGCGGCCTGGCGCTTCTGTACGGCCTGGGTGTTCTGGCGGAGGCCTGGCTGCGCCTGCGGCGGGAGGGCGCGCCGCCCGGGGAGAGAGCCTGTTGTTGTGCCTCCTGGCCCACGCTGGTGCTGGTCGTGGTTCTGGCGGCCGTGCTCTACCTGCTGCGCGAGGTTCAGCCGTCCGGGCGCGGCATTGCGGTGGGCTTCCTGCTCGGAGGTCTGCTGGGGATTGCTGCCGGCCAGCTCTACCTACGTGCCGCGTCGCTGTCGGCGCGCACGGCCACCGGGCTCGAGATGGGGCTCGACCCAGCGGTGGCCCTGCCGGCCGGCGTGGTGCCCCCTGCTCTGGCCGTGGTTGGGCTATCGGCCCTCAACTTGGTACAGGCGCGCAGCATGGCCTCCGTGGTGTGCGCGTTTGGCCTGGCTGCCCTGCTGGTTGCTCTGCTGGAACAAGGCCGGGATGCGCGGCTGCGGCGAGGGGCGCTGTCAGGGACATTCCTCTTCGCGCTGGCCGCGGCAGTGTTGGCCGCGGCGATGGCGATTGGCGCGCACCACTACCGCATGAGCCGAGTGGGCCTGCTGTTTCCGCTTGCCATTTCTGGCGACCTCATGCTGGTGCTGGCAGTGCTGCTGTCCTGGCTGGGCCGGTCGCCGGCGGAGGGCCTGCCTCGACGGCTCCTGCTGGCAGGGCTTGGCTACATCGTGCTGGCCGGCGGCATCGGCGACGCTCTGGCTGCTGGCTTGCTGAAGCAGACGGCATTCTCCTATCCCATGTGGATCGGGCTCCTGCTGGCCCTGCTTGTAGCCTGGGCGGCGTGGGTACGGGTCGCTTCGGGCGAATCGCCGCGTGCGCTCATCCCTGAGGCTGTGGCGGCCACGGCGTTGGTCCTGGGAGCAGGTGTAGCCGTGGCCTTCCTGCTGAAGGGAGCGTTCGCAGTTGGCCTGGCAGGAATGGCCTTGGCATCGGCGGCCTGGGGAACGGCCGGGATGGGCCTTAGGGCTGGTGGGGGCTCACCTCGCGAGGTGGTACCCAGCGAGACGCGCGCGGGGCTAGCTGCCGTCGCTGTGGCCGGCGCCACCGTGGCGGCGGCCGCGTTGTTCCGCGTTCTCCTGGAGGCGCAGCCGAAGCTGAGCAGCGTGACCCTGGAGCGCGGCTACGTGCTGTTTGGACTTGCGCTGGGCGGTTCGCTGCCGTTCGTGTTTGCCCAGCTCCTGGCGCACGAGGGGTCCGGGCAGGAGCGTCTGCGCGGCTGGCTGCGCGCGCTGTGGGGATTCGTTCTCATCCTGGCCGCAGTGCTGGCCGTGGCGTTCTTCTGGCGCGAGGTTGGCCTGGCTGGCCTCACCTGCGGACTCGTTGTTGCACAGTTTCTGGCTCTCTTCGCGATGCTCTTTGCCGGCGCGGAGCCGCCGGCCTGGTCGGCAGCCAGCGTTCAGGTCTCGCTGGTTGGCCTGCTGGGCGCCATCTTGTTCGCGCCCGTGCTCCTCCAGCACACCGGCGGCGAGGGTCGGCTGGTCAGGGTTCTCGTCCTTGTGATCGCTGCTGCGGCAGTCGCCGTGCTGGGGCTTCTGGTGGGTATGCTGGCGAGGCCTCAGAAGGCTGGTGCGGCGTAGACGTCGTCGGAGACTAGCTCGGTCTGCTCTTTGCCGTCGGGCCAGCGGGTGGTCCGCCGCACGGTGGCGCGCTCGGCCCGCACTTCCCCAGGCCGTTCTCCTGGCGGACCGATGGGCTTCCGGGCAACCTCCACCGTCACGCGAGGCGCAGGCACGGCGCCGCTGATGGCGGCATGCAGGCGGTCGCCCTCGACCCAACACCGCAGGAAGACGGCCTCGTCGAACACGTTGACGAAGCGCAAGTCTACCCGGCCGTAGTCCACCGTGGCGTCGCGCCCCGTGGGGACCGAGGAGACGCGCTGAGTGTGCGGGGTGCGCTGGGTCAGGCGCAGGCCGGCCAGCAGCGCGGCGTTGTAGACGGTCGAGGAGACCTGGCAGATGCCGCCTCCATCAACCGGCTCCAGGCCGCCCATGGTGATGGCGTCGGCCGCCTGGTAGCCGCGCTCGGGCGTGCGCGGGCCGACGACGGCGTTGAACGATAACTCCTCGCCGGGGCGGATCGGCACGTCTGCCAGGGCCGCGGCCGCCAGGGCAATGTTGTGCCGCTGCTGGGCGTTGCGCGGGCGCAGGTCGGTGGTGTAGGACCCCAGCACCTGCCGGGGTGGCCCCTGGTGCCGCGTCGCCACGGCGGCTGCGGCCAGAACGGCTACCAGCAGAGCCAGGACCGGCGCGACCTGCCGCGCGTGCCTTATCACGTGGGCAAGCATCTTACTGGGCCTCGATGACGAACCGTGTCGCGGCGCTGTTGCCCCGGACCTCGGGATGATACATGCCGGCAGCGGCGGCGGGCAGGACGTTGTAGGCGCCTGCGATCTCCGCGCGCATGTCGAAGGTGACGGTCCCCCACGACGGGCCCAGGCTGTTCAGGAAGAGCACGGTCTTCTCATCCCGGTCCTCGCGCTGGGTGTAGTGCCCGCCTTCCGACTCGCCTTCGCCATAGCCATACTCGGACGGCTGCTCGATGACCTCACAGCCGCTGGGCCGGGGCACCTCCACCACCACGTAGTCGCAGGGCTGGAGGGCCTTGACGGTGACCCGGCAGCGAACCTGCTGCCCCTTCCTGGCCACACCCTTGAAGGGCTGCTCCTCGTACTCGACGCCTTGGCCGGCCTTGGCCTGTTTGGGCGCCATGAGGAAGTACTGACGCTGCACCTCGATGCCCTGGGCCGCCGCCGGGATGGCGGCCGCCTTGAGGAAGTAGCGCAGCGTAAGGGCGAAGTCCAGCTCGCCGCGCCCCTCCTTGCCCACGGCCAACGTGTTGTGGCCGCCGGGCTGGAGTCTGCGGGCGTCCGCGCGTATGGGGTCCATCCCCCTGAACATATTGCCTCGGGTGACCCGGTACTGCTGCAACTCGGCGTCGTTGAGGGTCACCGTGGCGGTGTAGTCCGGCGGCTGGCGTATCTGCATGCGCTCCGCGTATTCCCCGATGGCCGAGATGGCCAGGGCCGACTCCTTGGTGCAGGGCCAATGATTGCCGGTGCGTGCGTGCAGCAGCCAGCGGATGGCCGGCCTGGCCTCGTCGGGGCCACGGCCATAGCGGAGCAGGGCCTTGCTGGCCTCGGCGGTCGCCTCGATGGTGCTGTCGAGCCAGGAGTACCGCTGCGCCCTGCTGTCCCACCATTCACCCGACACTGCTTTGCGCTTCTTCTGGCGCAGCGCGTTCATGACTGCTGGCAGCTTACCGTCAGCCTGAGCGATCGCGCCGCCGTTCTCGCCCAGGGCCGTCGCCAGCAGGGCGAGCGAGTAGCCGTCCAGGGCCACGCGGTCGTCGTAGCATTCCTTGAGGGCTTTGGCGGGCGCCTGCTGGAGGAGTGCCAGGCTCCGTAAGACGTAGGCCTGGTCGCGGGTGTCCTTCAGGCGCTCCAGGTGCGAGCGCAAGAAGCCGAGACCCTGGTTCATCGCCTTCTCGTCAACCTGGTAGCCCGCTGCGCGCGTGTGCGCGAGGCCGTAGAGCACGTACGCCGTCATGTAGGGGTCGCTGTCGTCGTACTCCCACCAGCCCCAGCCGCCGTCCGAGTGCTGGAAGCGCCAGATGCGGTCGAGGCTCTGCTGGATGGCCTCTTCGAGCTTCTGCGCCGACTCCCGCAGCCTTATGCCCAGCATTTGCAGCAGCCGCTTGAGCAGGATGTCGGGCAGGAAGCGGCTCATGGTCTGCTCCACGCAGCCATAGGGGAAGCCCACCAGGTAGTCTAGCGAGGCGAAGCAGGCATTGGCCGGCGTGGGGGTGAGGTCCACGCGCAAGTCCACGGTCTCGGGGATGACCGTCCTGGGCACGTCGAGAGGCACGGACACCACGCTGGCAGCGGTGCCGGCCTGGGCGATGACTTTCTCGATGCCGAACGGCAGCACCGGCAGCGATAGCTCCAGCGCGTCAGAGGCGGTGGTGCCCTTGGCCAGGAGCGTGAGCTTGGCAGTGCCCGCCTGCTGGGCTTTCACCTGCCAGGCGCACCGCTCGGCGCCCTGGGAGGCGATCTGCACCTGCTGCGTCTGGGCGCCGGAAAGGTCCAGCCCCTCGGCCTGTAGGGAAACGGCCACGCGCTGGGTCTGCTCAGTGTAGTTGTGCACCAGGCCGGCGATCTCCACCTCGTCGCCCTGCGTGAAGAACCTGGGCACCACCAGGCGAGCCACCAGCGGGCGCTGGCAGATGAGCTTGCTGCGCCCGGTGCCCACCTGTGTCTCCGGGGTGATGGCGCGGGCGGTGGCCCGCCAGGTGGTGAGGGAGTCGGGCAGGCGCAGCGAGACGCGCGCAGTGCCGTCCGGCCCGGTCAGCAATGTGGGCGCCCAGAGGGCCGTGTCAGGGAAGTACCGGCGCACCTGTACCTGCCTTTGTTTGGCTTCCTTGTCCCCGGCGCCCGCGTAGTACTCCTCGGGGAACGAATGCTGAGTGCTCACATAGACCGGCGCCTGTCCGTAGAACGCGCTCTGCATGTCCGCACTGTCGGGGCGTACGGCGTAGACAGACTCGTCCACCACCCCCAGCGACACCTCCGCTCTGGCCGGCCGCCCCTGCTCATCCACCACCGAGACCTGGTAGCTCGCCGTCTGTCCGGGCTGGTACTTCTCGCTGTCGGACCTCACCTTGACGGTCAGGTAGCGGGACTTGGGGGATACCCTGACTGGTCTCTCGTCCTGGCCGTAGCGCTCTTCGCTGACCAGGCAGGCGCTGATCTGAATCTCCGGGGCGTAGCTGAGGCGCAGGGGAATCTCCACCGTCCCGGGCCCGTGGGAGATGTCCACCAGCCGCGTGTCGTACACCTTCTCACCCTCGACGGTGACCAGCGCCACCCCACGCTTGGCCGAGGACGAGACTAGCACCTTGGCGGTCTCGCCGGGCAGGTAGGCCTGTTTGTCAGGCACTACCGAAACGGTCCACTGGCGCGCTTCGGCCTGGTAGTAGCCGGGGAACTTGCCCGCGAGCCACACGTGCAGTTCCTCGCGGGCCTCGTGGCCCGCGCTGTCGGCTGCGATGGCCGTCAGGCGCATCTCGCCGCCCTGCGGGGCCTCGAACGCCACCTCTGCGCGCCCTTTCGCGTCCGTGGTCGCCGTGAGCGTCTGGACGGGGGTCGCCTGCTCCTGCCATTTCCCTTTGATCTCGGCCCACTCCAGCCGCTCGACGAGCAGGCGCAGCGGTTTGTCCGGCTGAGGCTGGCCCTCGTAGTCAGTGACCTGCACCTCGACCTTTGCCTGCTCGCCAGGCTCGTAGAACCAACGGTCGGGCTGCATGCGGATGAGCACTGCCGAGGGCACCGCCAGGCACTTGCCGCGGCCGCTGATGGGCCGGCCCGCAGCATCGGTGACCTGCGCCTCGATGACCACCTCCTGGGCCGACTCCAGCTCCTTGATGGGCACGAGGATGCGCGCCACGCCGGTCTCGTCGGTGATGGTCGTCCCCGTGGTCCACGACTCGCCGTAGCCATAGTACTCCTCGCCCCCCTGCCAGAAGCCCTCGAGGCCCTCGGCGTAGTAGGGGTTGGCGTAGACGCTATAGCTGACGTTGGCGTGGGCCACGCGGGCACCGAAGTAGTACCGCGCCTCGACGGCTGCCTGGATGGGCACCTTGCCCACGTACACGGGCTCCTTGGTGGTCACCGTGACCTCGTACTCGGGCTTGCGGTACTCCTCCACCTGGAAGCCCCCGCTGTGCTCTTCGCCCTCGACCCGGGTGGTGATGTCGTAATAGCCAAGCTCGGCCTCCGGACTGAGCTGAATGGCCAGATGGTAGGTGCCGAAGGCGTTCGTTCGCAGCGTCTGGCTGAGCACGTCGGAGCCTCGTGGGGAGCGCACCTGCACCTGCACCGGCCCGGCGGCGTAGGTTGCGTATTCCCGGTCCTGCATCCTGCGCACGATGCCCTTGATGTGGACCAGGTGGCCCGGGCGGTAGACGGGCCGGTCGGTGTAGGTGAATACGCGGAAGGTCTCAGCCTGGGCCCAGCTCGACGAGCGCGTCCAGGCCGCCGAGGCGCTGTCGCGCGCCACAGTGAAGACCTCGCTGTCGAACCGCCCCTCGCAGGTGAAGATGCCGCGCTCGTCGGTGAGGCCGGCTTGGGCCCCAGCCGAGCGCACAACTCTTACCTCCACGCCCCGGCGAGGCTGGCCGTCGGTGAACCCGGTGACGTAGGCGACGAGTTGGGTGGGGGCCTGCTTGACCACGAGGGCGATGTCCGTGATCAGGAGCGGCCAGGTGCCAACGGTGCGGCCGCTTCTGGCCACCACCAGATAGCCGCCGGGCGGCAGCTCCGGGAGCTTGATCGTCTCTCGGAAGCTGCCGTGCTTTGTCTGGTGCGCGAGCGTGTGTGTCCAGGCCTTGAGGGGTTGGCTGCCGGGCACGGAGATGCTGGGGCCAGCATAATACTCCCGGGTCTTGGCCCAGGCCACGATGTCGAGCGGGTGGACCTGGAGTCCAAAGCTGCTGGAGTCGCGCAGGCGCCCGGCGCAGGTCAGCTCGGCGGGCTTGCCGGCGGGCTGCGGGATGCGGCTGGCGTGGAGCCGGATGGAGTCTGGCACCGGCTTGAGGGCGACTTCCCCAACGGTGCTGGTACGGCCCTCGGCGACGATGGTTCGTCCGGGGCCGCGGTAGGTGTCCTGGTATCCGTTGGCCATCACCGTGAGCCCGACGGCGCCCACAGGCAGCCCTGTCAGCCGGAAACGCCCGTCGCTGTCAGTGACGGCACGCCAGCCCTCGCCGTAGACGTCGGCAGCAGCTACGGCCTTGTGGGTGTCGGCGTCCACGACCCGGCCCTCCAGCGACCCGCGTGGCTTCTCCAGGGCAATGCCGGAGGAGACGAGAGCTAGCGCCGCGACGGCCAGCGTCACGGCGCTGAGCGTCCCGCGCCAGTTCCTTCCCTCGCGACCCATGTTCCGCACACCTCTCTTAGCGCGAGCTGCCGTCGCACGCGTCCGCTAGCGGTTCGCCTGGCGGCTGCTCTCTCGGCCGCGCGCCGGCTCGCGGAAGACCACGCATTCGAAGCGCCACATCACGCCGGAATCCTGGGGCCCGAGGCCTGCCCGACGGCGCGCCTCTCTGACTGCCCAGGCGCCGGTGCGCGCCTCGCCGGGCAGGATGATGCCGTGCCCAGCAGGCCCCTCGGCCAGCACGCCCTCCCGTGCCGGATCGGGCGCCTCGCCCAGGTGCAGGCGTCGCGGGTCGCCAGCTATGGCCACGTGGATGGTCAGGCCGGCAAGCTCCTCGGGCTTCAGGATTCGGCGGCGATCGTCGCGGCTGGCTGCGGCTGTGGCGCTGAGTATGATCTGCTCAGCTATCGTTGGGGCCGGAGGCCGCAAGTACCCACGGCAGCCGCGTCTCTTCCCCTCTAGGCTCAGGGAAACGAAGACGCCGGCCTGGCCCCGGAGGCTTTGCGGGATGTTGGCCGGCGCCTGGGGCGCCTCCGTGCCTGACACGCAGGCCACCACTGCTTCGCGCGCCAGCCGCAGCGCCCAGCTCGCCGCCGACCGATCCTGCCGCAGGCTCTCGAGGAGGAGCCGGTCAGCGTGCCCGTGGACTGCGACCGACAGAACGGCCAGCGCAGTCAGCCTGCCAAGCGCGGCTATCGCCCTTCCAGGTCGCACGCTACTGCCTCCCCCGGTGCCGATGGCGCCTCGTATACGCGCCGACCGATCAAGCCATTTGACGCAAAGCGCTGCGCGCATGTTCCTGGCGCCGGGCGTCAGCACCTGCCGCCAGCCGCCGCTGCTCGTCTGGCCTGGGGTGGCGGGTGGTCGTGAGCAGGCTCACGACCGCATGGCTCCGCTTAGGTGTTGTCTGACGAGGCGGCCGGCCGGAGGCAGGTGCGGACTGGCAAGTCAACGAAGTCTGGGCCGGCCATCTTCCCTTGAGGGCACCATGTTGGCGCGCTGTTGGGCAATCCGATGGGCGCTGCTTGCGGCCTGCTGGGCGACGAGTGCGGCGCGCGCCGATTCGCTGTGGGACCTGGACCGGATCGCCCGCGACCCGCTGGAGGTGCGCGTGCGAGTCGAGGACTCGACGCGCGTGTGGGGCCGGACGGTCAAGGTGCGCCACATATTCTACACCTCCCACGAGTGGAAGGGCGAGAAGGTGCGCATCTCGGCGCGCGTGGCCATCCCGCTGGCGGCGGAGCGCCTGCCGGGCATGGTGTTCGTCGGCAGCCACCTCGGGAGTGCCGCCGAACTGGCCGCCCGCTTCAATGTGGCGGTCCTGGACATGGACCCGCCCGGCTGGGGCGACTCTGGCGGGCCCCTGGACACCTACGAGAACTGGCATAACGTGCTGGGCGACCCGCGCGAAAGCTGGATGTGGCACGCCTGCACGGCAGCCATGCGCGGCGTCACCTACCTGTCCGGCCTGCCTGAGGTTGACGCAAACGCCATCGGTGTGACCGGCGTGTCGCGCACGGGCACCGTGACCATGATCTGCAACGGCGTGGACCCCCGGCTGAGGCTCGCGGTGGTGATGATGGCCGCGGGGGACATCGTTGCTGCCCTCGATTGCGGCAGCTGGGCCAACTGGATCGTGCGGGACGGCGACCTGAAGGCGCCCATCCCCGACTACTTCCGCGTCTTCGCGCGGTATTACGACCCCATTCAGTACGCCGATACGCAGCACGGTGCTCTAATCATGATCCTGGGCACCCTCGACGAGTATTTCCCGCTGGTGACGGCTGCCCGCACGTTCGAGCGCGTGGCCGGGGCCAAGTGCCTGTCCCTGATCCCCAACTACGACCACTCCGACTACTCGATGAACGACATCCCGGCGCTCCAGATTCGGCGCAACATGGACGAGCCGTGGGTCCAGGTGTATCCGGCGGCGGTGAGCCAGGGGATTGCCAGCTACCTGCGGACGCGCGACGGCCTGCCGCCCGGGCCGAGTCTGAAGGTGTCCCGCCAGGGCGGCATGCTGAGGCTGGTCGCCGAGGGGGGCCGGTTGGCGGGCATTCGGCGCATGACGGCGGCGTACTCGCTGGACGATGGCTATACCTATCGCAGCCTGGTGCTGCGGGGCGCTGGCGGGGTCTACCGTGGCAGCATAGCCGCGACGGAGGACGAGTATGGGCACCTGGCGGCGTTCGCCCAGGCCGATTATGGGCTCGGGTTTGCGCTCAGCTCGGCGCCGGTGTTCGGCTCCGAGTTCCACCTGCGGCTGCGGCCACATCCGCTAGCGCAAGACGCGCCGATGAAGCTAACGGCCGTCCAGTCACGCTACCGCAGCACCATTGATGAATTGCCCCCGCTGGCCTCCTCGGCCTGGCACAACGAGTACCGGCACACAGCGCCCGTAGCCGTGATGGTGCCGGACGGGTTTCCGGGCAGCGGCCGGGACCTGGAGTCCGTCGGCTGGCGGCTGGGCGGAGAAGGGGTCTACGCGCTGGCGCCCAGTATGCGGGGCCGTGGGGGACTGCGGGGCCTACCGGACGCTGGCGGGCGGGAGCTGTACGACCTGCGCGATGCCGTGGAGCAGCTCGTGGCCCAGGATGCCAACGCGAGCGCCTCTGCCAGCAGCGTGGCCCTGGTGGGCTACGGCATAGGGGGGCTTCAGGCTTTGCTGTGCGCGGAGCGCTTCCCCGACCAGTTTGCGGCGGTCATCGCGTTCTCGCCGCCGCCGGGCTGGCAGGCGGTGTTCGAGGGCAGCTCGGCGGACGGCCGCCTGGCGCTGAGGAAGGCCATTGGAGGGACACCTCTCAGCGCTGCGGCTCGATACGCCGCCCGAGACGCTGTGTTGGGCGCGGGCAACATCGCCCACCTGCCCATTCACCTCTTCTACGACCGCGCAGACCCGTACTTCGCGGATAGCGAGCCGGCGCTGTTCCGGCGGCTGACCGAACTGGGCGCCGAGCACGTGTTCCTGCACGTTGCCGACCACAGCGGGCAGCTGAATGCCTGGCGCTACTGGGCCAATCCCGACTCGCCCGACCTGGTGGACGCCGAGCAGGCCTTCATCAAGGACCTCAGACGGGGCGACTGGCAGCGCCCGCGGCTGCCGACGAAGGGGTCGCTGGTCGTCCCAGGCTACGTCGTCGCTGGGCCCTTCAGCGTCTGGCTGAACGAGGGGGTCAACGCCGTCGGCAGCGTGGACTACGTGCTCGGTGAGGACTCCAAGGCCTTCCACGTGCAGGTCACACAGGGGCCGGAAACGGTGACCGTCGCCGTCACGCTGCCGCATCTGGTGGGGGAGGAGTTCGACGCCTTCCTCGACGGTGCGCCGCTGCGCGGCCAGTGGCGCCCGCGCGCGCTGGTGGCTGCCTTCCGCGTGGGCCTGGGCGAGTCGGCAACCGTGGAGTTCAGGCGTCGTCCGGTCCAGCCCACTGGCGGCGGGCCGACGCATGTGCCGCGCCTGCCGCGCAGGCAGGAAAGCAGCGGTGGCAGGGCGCATACGGATCTGGCGCTGGCCGGTGCAGGCGGCCGCGCGTAGCAACCGGCGCCTCGGAGCGACACCATGAAGAAATGGCGATGCAGCGTCTGCGGATACGTGTGGACGGGCGACGAGCCGCCGGAGCGCTGCCCCAACTGCGGCGCCCCCAAGAGGATGTTCAGGCTCATCAGCGAGGATGACGACGACGAGGACGAGTAGGGCTCGCGGCCGGGCAGTCGCCGCATTCGCGTGAGGGGGGTCGGTTCACATGCCTCACCTGCTCATCATCGGCAATGGCGCCGCCGGGCGCTCGGCTGCGGAGGCCATCCGCGAGGTTGACCGGGGCTGCGAGGTAACCATCCTCACCGAGGAGCAGGTAGGACACTACTACCGACCCGACCTCGACGAATACGTGATCACCGAGGATTCCGGGACGCTGTGGAGCGGCAAGGACAGGTTCTACGAGAAGAAGGACGTGCGCCTGCGCCTGGGCTGCGTGGTCACGGCGGTGGATGCCGAGGCGCAGAGGATCACGCTACAGACCGGCGAAGCCGTAAGCTACGACAAGCTGCTCATCGCTACCGGCGGGAAGCCCATCATGCCGCCCTGGCCCGGAGGCGAGCTTCAGGGCATCCACAACCTGCGCTCCTACGCGGACGCCGAGGGCCTGATAGAGAGCGCGCGCCGGGCCGAGCAGGCCGTCGTCGTGGGGGGCGGGCTTCTGGGCATGGACTTCGCCCACGTCCTGCGCAGCAAGGGTAAGCAGACGACCCATCTGGTCAGAGAGGCAGCTATCGGCGTTCCCGCGCTGGATGAAAAGGCCGGGGCCATCATCCAGAAGCGGCTGCTAGACCGAGGCGTGAACCTCTGCCTCGAGGAGGAGGTCGTCGAGTTCGTCGGCGCCGAGGGGCGGGTGGCGGCCGTGAAGACCTCCAAGGGGCGCAGCTTCGACTGCCAGCTCGTCGCCGTGGCCGTGGGTGTGCGGCCCGCCCTCTCGTTCCTGGAGGGCTCTGGCATCAAGACTGACCGGGGCATACTGGTGGATGAGCAGCAAGGGACCAACGTCCCGACCATCTACGCCGCAGGCGATGCAGCGCAGGTATGCGACTTCATCTATGGCCAGGCGCGGGTTCACACGAGCTGGCGCAACGCCGACGAGCAGGGCAGCATTGCCGGGCGGAACATGGCCGGCGAGGAGGCGACCGCCCAGCACCTCATCGCCTGGAACTACCAGGAGGTCTTCGGTCTGCCCTACGTCTCGATGGGTGCTGCCCTGGAGACTGAGCCGCCCTTCGAGGTGCTTGCCAGATACCAGCCGGAGCACGAGCTGTACCACAAGCTGGTGCTGCGCGAGGGCAAGGTCGTAGGCGCCGTGCTGCTGGGCAAGACGGAGCAGTCGTTCGGGGTGGAGCAGGCGATTCGCCAGGAAGTGGACATCTCCGGGGTCAGAGACAGGCTGCTGGACGAGGGCTTCGATTGGCTGCAGCTTACGATGGGCTAGGCGGCACTGCGCTTTGGCCGGGTGGCCACAGTTGCTCCCCAGGCCGCCCTTCCCCGCTGCTGTGCGAAGTAGCTTTGCCTAGACGGTGGAACTACAGACGCCCCTGCGGCGATTAGTATACCGTGTAAGCTCAATGCTCTCCAGCCCCAGGTCAAAGGTGTGGAGCCCGTGACCTACGATAAGCTTTGTTGCTGGCACCGGCGGCTCGGATGCAGGCTGGCGCTGTTGGCTGTGTGGGCGGCCGTTGGCATCTGCTCGATTCTCAGCGTGCAAGCGCAACCCACGACAACGCCCGACCCCAAGGCGGAGGCGGCCTTTGCCTTCGCGGCGGGCTTGCAGCAGCGGGGCGAGCTGGAGCTGGCCTCGAAGAAGTTCCAGGAGTTCGCAGCTCAGTATCCCGAGCACGCCAATGCCGCCCTGGCCCTTTTCCGCGCCGCGGAATGCCTGCACAAGCTCAGCAAGTATGCCGAGGCGGTGCCCGTTTACGAGAGCCTGGTGGGCAAGTACCCTCAAGCCGAGCAAGTGCCGGAGGCGCTGTATCGCCTGGGCGAATCGCACTTCCGCCAGCAGGAGTACGAGCCGGCCATCGCCGACTTCAAGCGGCTGCTGGGGGGGGCCACCGACACGGTGCTCACTGCCGGCGGCAACTACTGGGTGGGGGAGAGCTACTACCACCTGAAGCGCTATAAGGAAGCCATTCCGTACTACGAGCAGTGCATTCAGGCGCAGCCCAAGGGGCAGGATGCGCCCTACGCGCGTTATTCGGTCGGCCTGGCGTACCTGGGAGCGGGCGAGCCGGATAAGGCCATCGAACACTTCCAGCGGACGCTGCGGGAGTATCCCGAGGCTCCGGTCACAGCCGAGGCGGAAACCAGCCTGGGCGACGCCCTCTACGCGCAGGGGAAGAAGGACGCGGCCCTGGAGGCGTACCGCCGCGTGGTGGACACGCAGGCGGACCCTCGGTTCCGTGCTGCGGCGCTGTTCGGAATAGGCTGGTGCCAGTTCGATAAGGGGCAGTTCGCAGAGGCCCAGAAGACGTTCGACAAGGTAGCCGCGGACTACCCGCAGAGCCGGTTTGCGGCGGAGGCCCGGCTGCGGGCTGGCGATGCTCTGTTCCGGGCCGGGGACTTCGCGGGCGCCGCGCAGCGATACCAGGCGGCGGCCGCGGCCGGCGGGGACTTCGCGCTGGACGCTCTCTTCTGGCTGGGCGAAGCCTACCGGCGCAGTGATCAGCCCGATAAGGCCATCACCCCCTGGAAGGAGCTGCTGGACAAGCATCCGCAGACCACACAGGCGGGCCGGGCGGCCCTGGCCCTGGGCGAGGCCTACACCACTCAAGCCAAGTACGCCGAGGCCGTCAAGTGCTTCGACTTGGCGGCAACGTTGCTCACCGACCCGGTGTTGAAGCAGCGGGCGCAGTATGGCGCGGCCTGGGCGCGTTACCGGCAGAACGAATCCCCCGAGGCCCTGGCGCAGCTAGAGAAGATCATCTCCGACGATCCCAAGAGCGCGCTGGCGGCGCGGGTGGCTTACCAAGTCGGCAAGGTCCACTACGCCAACAAGGCCTACGCCAAGGTTGCCGCTATCTTCAGGACGCTGCTGGCAAACCACCCGACGGACGAGAACGCGGCGGAGGCGGGGTACTTGCTGGGCGCCTCGCTGGAGGCGCAGAACGACGATGCGGGGGCCGAGGGCGTCTACAAGCAGGTCATCGCCGCACACAGCGATAGTCCCTTCGCCGACCAGGCGCGGATTGCCCTGGCGGGCATCTACGGCCGCACGAACCGCCAGGCCGAGGCGGACGCCGTCCTGCGCTCCGTCAAAGGCGGGGAGGGGACCGAGGCGCTGTTGGCCGCACAGCTTCAAGTCGCGGAGGGCCTCTACAACGAGGGCAAGTACCAGGAGGCAGCGGCCCGGGCGGAGACGGTAGCCAAGGCGGCCGGCAGCGGGAAGGTGGCGCCATTCGCATACTACCTGCTGGGCGCGGCCCAGTTGCAGCTCGACAAGCCTCAGGAGGCGCTGGCGGCGTTGAGCAAGGTGCCGGGGAACCACGAGAACAAGGGGCTCGTGGCCGGGGCGGAGTACCGGCGCGGGCTGGCCCTGGTGAAGCTGAACAACACCACCGAAGCCCTGGCGGCGTTCAACGCCGCCCAGGCCGCCGACCCCAAGGGCGAGACGGGCGCTCTGGCTCTGTACCAGGTGGGGCTGCTGCACGCGGCCGCCAAGCGGGTGACGGAGGCGCGCGCGGCGTTTGAGCGCGTCGCCAAGGAGTACGCGGCAAGCGCCGCGGCCGACGACGCGCTCTTCCAGATTGGCGAGACCTACTTCACGGGCGAGGACTACGAGGGGGCTCTGAAGGCCTACGACCGGCTGCTCAAGGAGCGCGCGGACAGCGACCTGGCCGGGGAGGCCAACTACAAGAAGGGCTGGTCGCTGCTGCGCCTGGACCGCAAGCCGGAGGCCATTCTGGCGTTCAGGACGGCAGCCGCCAAGTCCGCGTCGCCTGAGGTGGCAGCGGACGCAGCCTACCAGGCGGGCTTGTGTCAGTACGACACCGGAGACATGGGGGCAGCGGCCGAGGCCCTGGGCGCGTTCGTGCAGAAGTACGCGCAGGACCAGCGCACGCCTCACGCGCTGCTGCGTCTGGGCGACGCGCGCGTGGCCCTGGGCAAAACCGCCGACGCGCGCGCGGCTTACTCGCGAGTGCGGGACGAGTTCCCGAACAGCGACCTGCTGCCCCTGGCTCTCACCGGCCTGGGCAAGTGCCTCCAGGCAGAGAAGAAATACGCCGAGGCCCTGCAAGCGTTTACCCAGGCTGTGGAGAAGAGCAACTCGCTGGCCGCCGCTGAGGCGCAGTATCAGATAGGCGAGTGTGAGCACGTCCTGGGCAAGCACCAGGAGGCTGTGGAGGCTTACCTGAAGGTCGTGGTGCTCTACGCCGGGGCCAAGCAGTGGGCGGCCAAGGCCCAGTTCGCCGTGGGGCGCTGCTACGAGGACCTTCAGCAGGCAGACAAGGCCAAACAGGCCTACGAGGCTCTGCTCAAGGACTACCCGGACCAGCAGGAGCTGGTGGAGAAGGCTCGGCAGCGGCTGGGCGCGCTTTGAGGCCGCGGACCAGGTAGTCGGGGAAGGCTGGCCCCTGTGGGCCGACGCCGACCGCGCGTAGAAAGATGACTGCTGTTAGCTGCCACCCTGTGGCTCTCGGAAGCGGAGGTCGCCACCGTTGAGCGAACAGCGTGGGATCCTGTACTGCCTACTGGCCTCGGTCTTGCTCCACGTCATGGTCATCCTGGGCATACCGGCCGCCAGGTCGTATGGCGTCGCCCAGCTCCTGGCCCAGCAGCTCCACCAGACCAAGGTCCAGTTCCGGCGGATCGTGCAGGTAGCCAATGAGCCCAAGCCCCAGCCGCGGCCGCGGATGGTGGTGCGGCGACGGATGGTGCGGCGGATTGTCCGCATCCGCAGGCCCCGGCCCGTCGAGCGCATCGTGAAGCTGCCGGAGGAACAGCCGACGGCGCCGGCTCCCGTCGTGGCGACGCTGGTGCGTCCGGAGCCCGAGGGCGTCAAGGCCCCCGAGGCCCCACAGCCGGAGGCGCCGGGGGGCACTGGCCCTGAACCCCAGCCGACACGGGTGGCGACCGCGCCTAACCCTGGGCCGGAGATCGAGCGGCTTCCTGAGCAGGTGCCTGGCCCGGCCGCCATCGAGAACCCGAACCCTGGCTCCGGTCAGCCGACTGTGACGGAGCCGGTCAAGGTGGCGGCCCTTCCCGAGGGCCCCGGGCCGGAGCCCAAGATTCGCGTGGACGTGGAGAGGCCAGGAGGGCCGCCCGGCCCAGGCGGTGAGACCCTGTTGGCAGCGGCCCCGGCGCCCAAGCGGGTGACGACCACCCCCGGCCCGGGCGAGAAGGCCGCGCCCGCGCTCGGCTCGCCTTTGGGGGAGAAGCCTGAGCCCGAGAGCCCGCCGCCGGGCCGCGTGGAGGGTGGTGGCGGCTTGCCGGCAGGTGAGGCAGGACGGAGCGGCGGGCCGGTGCGCATCGCTAGGGCCGAGCCTGGTGGAGGGGGCGGTGGGGCTGGGACGCTGGGCAGCTCGTTTGGCACGGCCATCAGGGAGACGCATGGCGAAGTGCCGATGACGATCGGGCCCGGTGGCTCGGAGGGATGGGGGCCAGGGGAGGGCGGGCGCGGGGGCGGCGGCTACTACTACATGGTCAAAGCGGCCCCGGAGTTTGGGACGGGCCTTGCCGACTACGGCTGGGGACCTGGTGGCGGCGGCACAGGAGGCTCTGGTGGTGGTGCTGGAGGCGGTGAGGGCATTGGCATCGGGCCGGGCAGTGGCCCAGGCGGCTTCGCTTCACCTGTGGGCACGGGTCCCGGTGGCGCCGGCACCGGCACCGGGCCGCTCCGCCTTGCCTTGGGCATCCCGCAAGGTGAGCCGGGCGGCGGTCAGCCGGGCGTGCCCTTCCTATTGGGTGGTGGAGAGGGGCTGGGCACTGTTCCTGGCGAGGGTGGAGGTGGCTGGGGGCCAGGGGGGCCAGGCATAGGCATGGGCTCGAACGCAGGCAAGGGCGGGCCTGGCTTCATGATAGCGATGGGCGGTGGCCCTGGCGGGCCTGGTGGCGGTGGTGGTGGGCTTCCCTTTGGCTTCCCTGGACCGGGCACAGGGGGCGGCCCGGGTGGGCCTGGTGTAGGCCCTGGCGGCCCCGTGGCAGTGCCTGGCGGCACGGGCAGCGGCGGCCCGGGCTTGGCTGGCGTCGTGGGCCGTGGGGTTGGGGCCCTCGGGCTTGGGCCCCTGGTGGCGAAGGTGGCTGATTGGGTGCTGCCTGGGGGTACTGGCGGGATGACTCCGGGTGGCGAACGCACTGGGCTGGGCACGGGCGGGGCCGCGAAACCCAATCCCGGCGGGCTGTATGTGGGCGTGTCCGGTTCGTTCGACATGCCTCTGGGCGTCACTACCGCGGACTACGATGCTGACGCCTCAGGCATGACCAACTTGCTGGCCACGGTGCGCGAGCGCACCAACATCCACGTGACCGTGCAGGAGCGCTTCGTGCCGCTCAAGTACGAGAACATCAAGGACACTCCCATTCTGCACATCCGGGGCCATCGCCCGTTCACCTTCACCGACGAGGAGCGCGAGGCCCTGCGCAAGTACGTGGAGAACGGCGGCATGATCTTTGGCGAGGATTCCCACGGGCCCTTTGGCCCCTGCTTCCGCAGTGAGATGAAGAGGATCTTCGGCGCGGGCCTGAAGGCCCTGTCCAAGCAGCACGAGATTTACCGGGCTTACTACGTGTTCGATGAGGTCCCCGAGGGGGACATGGGCGAGCGCTACCCCCTGGAGGGCATCCAGACTCAGGGCGGCCGCGTGGCGGTGCTGTTCTCGCGCAACGACTACGGCGACTCCTGGGAGGGGACCGGCGGCTGGGTGCAGGGGCGCAACCGCGAGGCCGCGTTCCAGATGGGGGTCAACATCTACAGCTACGCTGTGGCCAAGTGGAATCGGTGAGGGATGTCCAAACTCGGGCCTTGTCAGGGGCGACGCCTGCGTCGCCCCTGACGTTTTGTTGGGGCACTGGTTAGCAGTCGGTAGGAACCTACGCCCACACGTGGAACCTTCCCCGCCGTCTGCCTGCTGTGATCCCAGCTCGACCGGAGATACAACATGAGCGACAAGGTCACCATCGGCATGATCGGCTGCGGAGGCATGGCTGGGGCTCACGTCAAGGGCTATCAACAGCTCTACGAGAAGGGCCTGGATGCTTTCGAGATCATTGCCTGCTGCGACCCGGAGCAGGCGCGGGCCGACCAGATGGCGGACGCGATTGCTGAGTGGCAGGGGCGCCGGCCAGCCGTCTGCACCCACGCAGAGGCCATGCTGGCCACCGAGGAAGCCCTCCTGGCTGTGGATGTCTGCACCACCCACCGGGAGCATCACACCGTGGCCGTGCCGGCGCTGCAAGCGGGCAAGCACGTGACCATCGAGAAGCCCCTGGCCCTCACCATGCGGGCGGGCAAGGTCATCCTCGATGCCGCCCGGCAGGCCGGTAAGCTGGTCCAGGTGGCGGAGAACTACCGGCGGTCGCCGGCGGAGCGCGCGGTGAACTGGGCACTGAAGAGCGGGCGCCTGGGCAAGCTGCGCATGATTCTGTGGATTGACGTGAGCGAGCGGCTCTGGTACTGGACCTGGCGCGAGCACCGCGAGCAGGCCGGCGGTGGCTGGCCCCTGGACGGCGGGGTGCACTTCGCCGACCTGTTCCGCTACCACATCGGGCCGGTGCGGGAGGTCTGCTGCCAAGCCCGGGCCTACCATCCCACCCGCTACCAGGACCCCGAGCACCTGACGGGGCCCATCGCGGTGGATGTCGAGGACACGACCATCGCCACGCTGCGCTTCGACGACGAGGTCCTGGGCCAGTGGACTTCCACTAGTGCGGCGCCCGGGTCTGGCTTCAGCCGCCGCGTCGTCTACGGCGAGCACGGCTCCATCGTGTGGGGCGAGGGCCTCAAGACGCGGCAAGAGACGCTGACCATGCAGGAGCTGTGCGACGAGTTCCTGGCCCAGCTCAGCGAGCAGGACAGGGAGACGCTGTTCCCGCGGGGGATCACTGACGGCGTCGCCACCGAGCTTTGGGAGTTCGTGCAGGCGGTGCGGGGCGAGGGAGAGCTGGAGACGGACGGCCTGGAGGGGTACAAGGCCGAAGCCGTCTGCATCTCCCTGTACGAATCGGCAGCCGCGGGCAAGCCGGTTGCGGTGGCCGATGTCGAGGACCTGAAGCTGGAGGCCTACCAGCGGGACCTCAATGAGGGGCTGGGGCTGTCTTGATCAGTTTGTACGAGCCGCGTCTCGCGGCGACTTGGCCATTGAACGGGCAGGAGCCCTTCGACCCTTCGACAGGCTCAGGGTGAACAGGCTCAGGACAGGCAAGCTGCCGAAACACCCCGAATCGCCACGAGGACGTGGCTCCTACAACGTCCTACCTCGGCCGCCAGACGGGCGTCTTCTCCTGTGCCGGGCTGTGGCTGACGTTGACGGGATTGGTGCCGTCGGCGTTCATCACGTAGATTTCGTCGTTGCCATCGCGGTCGCTGACGAAGGCGAGGTAGCGCCCGTCGGGCGACCAGGCCGGGCTCGAATCCTCGGCGGGATGCTGTGTGAGGTTGACTGCCTGTCCGCCGGTAGAAGGCACTACCCAGATGTCTCGGTTGCCGCTGCGGCGGCTGACGAAGGCGAGGTAGCGCCCGTCGGGCGACCAAGCCGGCTCATCGTCCCAAGAAGGGTTGCTGCTGATGTTAGTGAGCTGGGAGGTGAGCAGGTTGTACACATACACCTCTATGTTGCCATCGCGGTGGCTGGTGAACAGCAGCCGCGTACCGTCCGGCGACCAGCGCGGCGCGCTGTCCCAGGCCTCGTGCAGCGCCACTCCGCGTATGCCTGTCGAGTCGGCGGCGACCACGTAGATGTCCTGGTCGTCAGTGCGGTCGGATATGAAGGCGATCTCCGCCGCTTGCGGGCTCCAGGTGGGGAAGGCGTCGAAGGAGGGGCTGCGGGTAATGCTGCGCGCCGGCCCGCCGGCCAGGGCCTGCATGTAGATCTCCTCGTTGCCGTCGCGGTCGCTGCTGAAAGCCAGCGTTGCGCCGTCCGGCGACCACGTGGGCGAGTCCTCGAAGGCCTTGGTCTTGGTGAGGTTGGTCTGGCGCGAGCCGTCGGCCCGCATCACGTAGATTTCCTGGTTGCCGTCCCGGTCGGAGACGAAGGCGAGCTGGCTGCCGTCGGGGGACCAAACCGGCGACTCGTCCGCGCCGGTGCTGTTGGTCAGGTTCTTGCGGCCGCTGCCATCGGCCCTCACCAGGTAGATGTCCCATGCCTCGTCTTGAGCAGAGCAGTAGGCCAACTCCGGCAGCCCAGCCTGCGCCGTGGCGACGTGAGGCCCGACCACGGCAGCTACAACCGCTGCGCCCGCGGCCAGGCAAAGCACGATCCTGAGGCTTTGCATAGGCAGATCACCGCTGTTTCGCCTGGTTCCCCTCCCCGTACTACAAGGTCCGCTGGGGGCAGAAGGTTCCGCCGCCGGCTTCGCGGGGCGCTGCCGATGCGAGTTGTCCGCAGTCAGGCCCGTCGCTGGCTGCCCTCGCCCCACAGCAGCTCCAGCGTGCCGATCTTCTCGACGTCTATCTCTACCACATCGCCGATGCGCCCGTCGAGGTAGCTGGCAGCCACGTTCCTGAAGTTGGTGGACAGGTCGCTCACGAAGAAACGGCGCGTGGGCGGGTCTGGGGAACTGCGCAGCAGGCCCAGGCCGGCCAGCGCGTTGGCCAGCTCCAGCACAGTGGCCTCGCCGGACTCGACGAGCGTCACCTGCTCGCCCATGAAGCGCTGGATAGCGGGAGCCATGAGCGGGTAGTGAGAGCAGCCCAGCAGCAGCGTGTCGGGGCCGAGTCGCCGCATGTCGGCCAGGTAGTGGGCAACAACCTGGTCGGCAACCTCGTTGTCTAGCCACCCCTCCTCGATCAGGGGAACGAACAGCGGGCAGGCGGTGGCGAAGACCTCCACCTGAGGGTCCATCTCGCGGATGGCCTTGGGGTAAGCGCCGCTCTCGATGGTGGCGCGGGTTCCGATCAGCCCGATGCGCTTGCTGCGGGAGGTGGCGACCGCCGCCCGCGCTGCCGGCTCGATGACACCCACCACGGGGAAGTCCAGCCTCTGCTGAAGCTCGTCCAGGCACAGCGAGGCGATGGTGTTGCAGGCTACGACCAGGGCCTTGATGTTCTGCGACAACAGGAAGCAGGCGCCGTCGTGGGCGAAGCGACGCAGCGTGCTGAACCGCTTGTTGCCGTAGGGGATGCGCGCGGTATCGCCGAAGTAGACTACGCTCTCGTTGGGCAGGTGGCGGTAGATCTGGCGTGCCACCGTCAGCCCACCCACCCCGGAGTCAAACACGCCAATGGGACGGTTCATCTGGGAGTCTCCCTTCCGGCGAGGACGCACCACGCGGTGGGTTCGGTTTTCGTCCCTGCCCTACAGTATCCCTTCGCGCCTGGGGGCACAGGATTCGAGCACAGGCTGGCGAAGTGGGTACTGGCGGCTGGTGCGTGAGAGCTTGGCGGAGGGATCAGGGCACGAGAACGGCGACCGTGCGCGTCCGACTCGCGGTCTATCACTACCAGGGCCGCCACGTCGGGTACGGTCTGAGGTTCTTCCCGGCTGAGGTGGAGCAACTCCTCGCTACCGAGGACCGGCTCGCATGGCTGCGAGCTGACTACCAGTGAAAACGCAGGCCCCGGGCCTCAGGATCCCACCCTCTTGGGGCTGCCGTCCTTTCGGACAACCTGAGGTAGCTCCGGCGCATGCCTGCACACCGGATAGTACCACGAAAGCCGAGCGATGTCAAGACCTCGTGCGGGCCGAGAGCCAACGTTGCCAGGAACTGCCCGCCTCAAGGGCGAAGGTGCCACGATCCCTGTGGAGGCTGCGAAAGGAGGAGTCGGCAGTGAGGTGCAGGCTCTGGACGATGGTTGTTGTTGCGAGTCTGGTGGCAGTGCCCAGCTACGCCGAGCTGGGGCAGAAGGGCGATCTGGACATCGTGATGCTAGACGTGGGGCAGGGCGACTGCTTCTTCCTGGAGCTGCCCAACGGCTGCAAGGTGCTGGTGGACGGCGGCCCCTATGGCGGAAAGACTACCTTGCCCCTTCAGCTATGGGCTTTCCTCAAGGAGACATACGCACAGGAGCTGAACGGCCCCGAGAAGAGGATACTGATTGATGCGGCCGTACTGACGCACTCTGATTCCGACCATCTCTGTGGCATCATGAGCCTGCTCTGGTCACCCAAGGTGCGCATCAAGCGCCTGTACCATAACGGGATCGCGCCGCTGAGCCAAGCGAACAGTTGGGAGGGCAACTTCAACCCACACCTGAAGGGTGTGGTGGCGATGAGCAAGACGCAGCTAGGCGGGTATAATGGCCCCTTCGCCAAGCTTCTAGCTGGCGTGAAAGAGGAGGCCACTCGTGGCATGACGACGTTCGACAGGCTGGGAGTAGGGGACGAGGAGCTGCTGGCGGCGCTGGAGGGCGACGGAGCCGGGATCTCCGTTCTCAATCCCCTGGAGCATACACGGAACTACGACAACGACCGGGGCAAAGTCATCAACGCGAACTCGGTGGCTTTCCGGCTCACCTGGCGGCATTTCGAGGCTTTGTTCACCGGCGATCTCAACCACTACTCGGAGGCCGAGCTCTGGCAAAGCCACAAGGATGACGGCCTACTCGAGTGCGATCTGCTGAAGGTGCCACACCACGGCAGCAATGACCGAGACAGCAACTTCCTGCTGGCGACGCGGCCGCTGGTCTCGTTCATCTCGGCCGGGTGTCGGCCTCTCGACTACGACCATCCGAAGCCTGAAGCCCTGCTGGACATCCTGAACGCTTATCGGCGGCGGCTGGGCCAAGCCGACACCAAGACGGAGCCGTCTGAGGAGCAGCTAGCGCCCAACCACATATTCGTCACGCGCTATCTCGAAGAGAACGTGGCCCTGTGGACGGATGGGCATGAGCTGACGGTCAAAGTGGGAGGGGCAGGTTACCCGGCCGTGAAGGCGCAGTTGGACTAGGCGCGCTCTTCTCGGGCAAGCAGGCGACATTCGCGCGGCGACGACTAGCCCGCCGCCAAGCAGCAGGAGGCTCTCATGAAGCAGGCGCGAGTCGCTCTTCGTGGCGCCACCGGCCTGGTGGTCCTGTCGTTGGTTTCGGTGCGCGCCGGGGCGTTGGAGCCTGGCCTGCGGCTCCTGCCGGCCTCGCCCGACGCCGAAACCGACGTGGTTGGCCTCGTCTCCGGCGTCACCACGGCGCAGGAGCCGTTCGAGTGCGTGTGGGAGGTCAACGGCGAGGTGGTCAAGCGCGCACAGGTGGCTCCGATCCTCTCGTTGGGCTGCGAATCGGCTGAGGAGTTCGCGCAGGCCGGGGCGCAGCAAGCCGAGGAGCTGGCATTCGTGGACGGGCGTCATGGCCGAGGGGTGCAGCTCGACGGCGCTCTGTCCCTGCGGGCTGCTGGCCGGTTTGCCCCCGAACGCGGCAGCATCTCGTTCTGGTTCAAGCCTTCCTGGCGCGGCGACGACGGCATTCAGCACACGTTCTTCGTGGCCGCCGCGCCGAATGGCAACCGGCTCTCGATGCACAAGGAGAATGCGCCCTACGAGGGCCTGGTCTTCTATATCTACGAGCCGGACGGCACGGCTCACGGCGTATGGACCGGGGGCAAGTCGCTGCGGCCCGACACCTGGTACCACCTCATGTGCTACTGGGATCTGCGCGCCGCCGACGGCGCCTCCTGCCGCATGGGCATGTACCTGAACGGTGTCCTGGTGAGCGCTTCGCCCAGCAATGCCGCACCTGTCGCGCCGGGCCCCGCGCCGGAGCGGATCGTGTTCGGCGCCGATCCGGACGGGCGGAACCCGGCCAACTGCGTCATGGACGACATCCTCATCTCGGCACTGGCTCCGGCCGATCTGATCCCCAGGCTGGAGGTGGACGATCCGAGCGTCACGGCCTACACGCTGCTGTGGGCGCGGCATTTCCAGGCTGGTGACCGCGTGGAGTTGCTCCTGCGCCGCGGCGGGCAGACGGTCGCTCGGGCCGCAACCACCATCAAGGAGGCGACCGGCGTGCGCGACCATTACGGCGGCTGGAGCGAGATCACTGGCGGCAAGACCGGGTTCTTCCACGCGCAGAAGATCGAAGGCCGTTGGTGGCTCATCACCCCCGCTGGCAACGCCTTCTACGCCTTGGGCACCGACCATTGCCGCTACGACGGGCACTGGTGCGAGAAGCTGGGCTACGCGCCCTATGGACGCAACAACGACGCCAAGTACGGCGGCGAGGCAGCCTGGGCGGAGAAGACCATTGCGCGGCTCAAGGACTGGAACTTCAACCTGCTCAGCGCGGGCTATGCGCCCTCGCTGCGCTACCACGGGCTGGCCCACACCGAGTTCCTCTCGCTGGGGGCGGGGTTCGCCGGGCAGGATGGGCTGGTCGAGAAGACCACCTGGACCGGCTTCCCCAACGTGTTCAGCCCCAAGTTCGCCGAGTATTGCGACCAGCGGGCGGCTGCGCTTTGCGCGCCGAATGCGGACGATCCCTGGCTGCTGGGCTACTTCATTGACAACGAGCTGGAGTGGTACGGCAAGACCTACCGCGAGAGCGGCATGTTCGTCGAGGCCTGGAAGAAGCCCCCGCAGGACGCCGCCAAACAGGCGCTGGTGGCCTTTCTCAGAGAGCGCCATAAGACCATCGCCAGCTTCAACCGCCTCTGGGGCACGGACTTCGCGGACTTCGCGGCGCTGGCTACCTCCACCGAGCCGCCCACCCGACTCGATGGGACCACAGAGCCCGACTGGCGCGGCTTCCTGCGCCTGGTGGCGGAGGAGTACTTCCGCATCACCACCGAGGCCATCCGCCGGCACGATCCCAATCACATGGTCATCGGCTGCCGCTTCGCGGGCCAGGCGCCGGGCATCTGGGACCTGGCCGGTAAGTACTGCGACGTGGTGACGCTGAACTACTACGGGCGCGTGGAGCTGGACCAGCACCTGGCCCTCGGGGTCGAGGAGAACTTCACGCAGTGGCACAAAGAGGCCGGCAAGCCGCTGATGATCACCGAGTGGTCGTTCCCGGCCCTAGACAGCGGGCTGCCCTGCGAACACGGCGCGGGCGAGCGCTTCGACACGCAGGAGCAGCGGGCGCGAGCGTTTGACATCTACCAGCGCACGTTCTTCCGGCTGCCGTTCATGGTCGGCAGCGACTTCTTCATGTGGGTGGACGAGCCGGCTCTGGGCATCAGCTCTACCTTCCCGGAGGACAGCAACTACGGGCTCGTCAACGAGGACGACGAGCCCTACGAGGCGCTGGTGAGCACGTGCAAGGCCCTTCAGGGGCTGGTCTATCCACTCCATGCCGGCCAGGTGGCGGAGCTGTCCGTGCAGGTCCAAGGCCAGCCAGGGCGGGTGCAGATTGCCATCGCAAACGGTGGGCGGGCGGACGCAGACACAGAGCTAGCCGTCCGCGTGGATGGCCAGGAGACGCGCCGCCGGGTGGCCGTGCCGGCCGGCAAGAGCCTGCGCCTGGAGGAGAGGGGGGATGCGCTGCGAGCCCCTGGCGCCCACCTGGTGGCGGCCGAGGTTGACCCCAACGGCCAGGTGCCGGAAACGGATCGCCGGGACAACCTGGCGCGCGCAGTCGTGTTCGGCAGCCTGGGCCAGCCGCCGCGCGGCCTGTGGAAGCGGGTGGCACTGGCGAATCCGAGTGAGGTTGACCTGCACGGCGTCGCCGTCCCAGTGCGGCTCGGGGACCTGCTCACGCCCAGAGAGCTGGACGACGCCGAGGACTTGACCGCCGTGCCGCTCGCGGGGACCGGCGTAGCGCCCTTCCAGTTCGACGACCTGGATGGCGATGGCCGCCCCTCGGCGGGTGACGAGTTCGTGGTGCGGGCCGACATCCCGGCCGAAGCTGCCTTTGGCTTTGCGCTGGTCTACAAAGGTGTGACGACTGAGGGCGACCAGCGCGTCCGAGTGCGGGTGACGCGCGAGGGCCACGCCTTCTCAGCCGACAACCGCCTGTTGGTCATCAGCAGGAAGGAGGAAGGCGGCAACCTGCTGGACGAGGTGCGGCTCGGTGAGCTGTCCATCGGCCTGCTCAAGGCCCTGATGCACCAGCAGGCGGGCGGCCGCGACTGGTGGACAGAGCCGACGGAAGTCGAGACAGTTCGCGTACTGAACGGCCCGGTGCGCTGTGTCATTGACATCGTCGCAGCCCGCAAAGCAACGCCCGAGCAGGCGCAGGCGACCCAGGGGCCGTTCGATTACCGCTGCGCTTACCGGCTGAGCCTGGCGCCGGATTCGCCCCTCATCGAATCCAAGCTACTCTGGGTGGAGAACACTGATGCGCGCCCTTGGCGCCTGGAGCACTATTTCCACTACGCGCAGTCGCATCTAGGTGGCTCACAGGAGGGCGACGAGCCGGCGGTCAAGGCGCCGGACTACTACCTGCCCATGGGCGTCTGGGGCGATGAGCGCGTTGGCGCCTACTACGGCTGCTTCGCGCCCGAGCAGGAGGACTGCGCGGTCACGTTCTGGACGAGCGAAGCGCCCGAAGGCGTGCAGGAGCACGCGGACGCCCGCCGACAGGTCTCAGTGGACCTGAAGCCAGGGCAGCGCTACCAGGAGCCGCAGCCGGCCTTCCGCCTTTTCGCCGTCCGTAAGCCAGAGAGGCCAGGCGCACCGTGGGCCGACATTGCGCGGCACCTGCGGGCGCTGGACCGGCTGACTGTGCAGGTGCAGTAGCCGCCAGGAGGAAGCCCTGGTGGGCGCCGCGAAAGGGGCGCCGCGCACGAGTGCCGCGCTTATCCGCGGCTAACGAGATGGAGGGGTGGCGTGAAGCGTCCTGAACTCATGATCATCTGCTGCCTGGCGGCAGTCGGGCTGACCGTCTGGGGCGGGGTATATGGGACGGGTCGGATGCCTGAGTGGAGCTGGGGCCGCCCGCGGCAGGTTGTCTGCTGCCCCCTGCCGCCGCTGCCGTCGGGGACGGCGCTGGTGGCGCTGACGCGCAGCTTCAGCGTGGCTGGCGGGAGTGGGCAGCAAGCGGCCCTCATTGGGCATGATGGCCAAGTGACCCTCGTGTACAGCGACCGCTCCGCCTTCCGCCGAGGTCAGATCATCCCCTGGCCGCCCCCCTCCGGGGCCGACTAGCAGGACACCACGAGGTCGCGCCGCCTGCGCTGCTCCCCGGGGCCCCGACGTTCCCTGGCAAGCAAGCCGTACCATTGTTGACCTTTCTGTTCAGATTTGGTACTATCTGTGCCGATTTGGTGCGACAATGACGATGCCGCAAGCGGTCGTCGGCTGTGGTGGATGCAACTGAGTGATATGCGCTCGGCAATGAAGCCCTCCCTGGGGATTAGGCCCTCCCTCGAGCAGACGATCTCGCCGAAGATGATCGCCTTCTATGACTTGCTGGCGATGACGTCGGCGGAGGTCGAGCAGGCCATCGAGCAGGAGGTCAACCTGAACCCAGCCCTGGAGTTGACTGTGGAGGGCGAATGCCCTCGCTGCGGAGCCACCAGGACGGGCACGGCTTGCGGCGAGTGTGGGCACGATCTGACGCGCGAGTACGCCAACGGCGACGCTTCCGCCCTGTGGGCGCCGGCAGACGCCTATGAGGGGGTTGCCGAGGAGGAGCCGAGCGACCCAACGGCAGCGCTCGAAGCACCAACCACGCTCCAGGAGCATCTGCGCTGGTCGCTGCGGGCCAGTGTCCGACGCGAGGATTGGCCCGCTGCCAGCGCCTTGGTGGATAACCTGGACGACGGTGGATACCTGCAACGGAGCCTGGACGAACTGGCAGCTACCGAGGGCTTGCGCCTGGACTCGTTGGAGCGGGCCCTGGCTGCGCTTCAGCAGCTCGAGCCTGCCGGCGTGGGCGCTCGCGACCTGCGGGAGTGCCTGGCCGTCCAGCTTCGCCATCTGGCTGGCCTGGGAGAGGGGAATGAGCTGGCGCGGGAGATCGTATGGGAGCACTGGGACGCTTTCAGCAAGCGTCAGTTTGACAAGATCGCGCGCCAGCTCGACGTTTCGCAGGCGCAGGTGCAGGCGGCGGCGGACTTCGTGCGGGACCGCTTGACGCCCTATCCCGGTCGCCACTGGCGAGCGCCGTGGGACAGGGCCAAGGCGGCAGGCGCACAGTCGGTGCAGCCGGACGTCGCCTACGAGCGAGTGATGGAGGGGGATCAGGTGCGGTACGAGGCGCACGTGTTGCAGTCGCCCTGGGTATGGCTGCGGGTAAGCCGGGTGTACAGCCGGCTGGCGGTGCAGATCGCGCGTGACTCCAGGTCGCTGGAGCCGGGCGAGCGCAAGCATGTGCTGGAGCAGGTGGCCCAGGCGCGCGAGTTCATTGACAACCTCAACCGCCGCCGCCAGACGCTGAAGCGGATCGCCGAGGCCGTGGGGCGGCGCGAGGTTGACTTCCTCGAGCGGGGCCTGCCCTACCTGAAGCCGTTGACTCGTCTCCAGGTGGCGCGAGAGCTGCGCGTGCACGAGTCCACGGTGGGCCGAGCGCTAGGGGGCAAGTGGGCGCTGCTGCCCACCAGCGATACCGTTAGCTTCGACGTGTTCTTCGATGCCGGCTATCCGGCGCGCGAGGCGCTGCGGCAGATCGTCGCCGGCGAGGACGCCTCGCAGCCGCTCACGGACGACGAGTTGGCGGCCCGCATGGCCGAGATGGGCCTGCCCATCGCGCGACGAACGGTGGCGAAATACCGTCGGGAACTGAGGGTACCGCCGGCCCACCAGCGGCGGCGGTTTGCTTAGCCTTCTGAGGACGCCGGAGGGGCGGATAATGGCTGACCACCGCGAGTATGCCGAGTCGGCACAGTTCCTGCGGTCGGTGCTGGACAGCATCAACGACCCTATCAAGGTGATTGATCGCGGTCGCCGCATCTTCTACGTGAACAAGGCGGCCGAGGAGTTTGCGGGCGCCACCCTGGCCGAGATCTTCTGCGAGCGCTGTCACGAGCGCTTCCAGGGGCGTCCCGAGCCCTGCGAGCACTGCCTGGCGGAGGCCACTTTCGAGCACGGCCGTCCCCTGCGGACCATGGTTCGCCTCGACGAGGGGCCCAGGAAGGGCTACTTCGAGATATTCACCTATCCCCTGGGGGACAGGCCCGAGTTCATGATTGAGCTGGTGCGCGACATCACCGAGCGCAGACGGCTGGAGGACGAGCTGCTGAAGGCCGACCGCCTGGCCTCGGTGGGGGAGGTGGCGGCTGCTGTCGCCCACGAGATTCGCAATCCGCTGGGGGCTATCATCACGGCTCTAGACTTGCTGCGGGTGCAGCCAGAGCAGCCGCCCGACGAGGAGGATATGTCGCTGCTGGCTGCGGTGAAGAAGGAGGCGCGGCGCCTGAACCAGATTGTCACGGATTTCCTGCGCTATGCCCGGCCGCCGACGCCCAAGCTGGAGCCGGTGGACCTGCGGGCACTGGTGAGCGACACGGTCACGGCCCTGAGGAACTCCGAGAAGCTCCAGGGGCAAGTCCACTTCGGCGTAGAGCTCCCGGCCGACCTGCCGCCGGTGCTGGCCGACCCCAACCAGATGCGCCAGGTGCTGTGGAACATTGGCCGCAATGCGCTGGAGGCCATGCCGGAGGGAGGCAGCCTGAGGTTCGTGGGGCGTGTGAGTGAGGGGCAGGTTGAGCTGGCGGTGGCCGACACCGGCACGGGGATCATAGCCGACGATATGGAGAAGGTGTTCGCGCCCTTCTACACCAGCCGGGAGGAGGGCACGGGGCTGGGTCTATCCATCGCCCGGCGTATCCTGGAAGCTCACGGTGGCAGCATTCGCGCAGAGACCGAGCGCGCCGCTGGCAGCGTGTTCATCCTGACCATTCCCGCCGCTCCGCTAGTGCCTCGGTCCGGGGAGCGATTGTTACCGCATGGCACGCATTCTGGTGGTTGACGACGAGAAATCGGTCCGTCTCACGCTCTCGGTGTTGTTGAGCCGCGCCGGGCACGAACCCAGCGAGGCAGCCAGCGGCTCCGAGGCGATAGCGGTCCTCAAGGAGGACCCGCCCGACCTGGTCATCACCGACCTGCGCATGGGTGAAGTGGATGGCGTGGACGTGCTGAAGGCGGCCAAGGATGTGAGCAGCGCCATCGAGGTCATAGTGCTGACCGCGCACGGTACGGTCGAATCCGCCGTGGACGCCATGCGGCTGGGCGCCTATGACTACATCGAGAAGCCCTTCGACGCCGAGGCCCTGCTCTTCAAGGTGCAGAACGCCCTGGAGCGCCGCGAGCTGGTGGCCGAAATGCACCAGTTGCGCCAGGCGTTCGGCGACAAGTACGGCTTTGACAACATCGTAGCCAAGAGCGCGGAAATGCAGGGCGTGCTGGAGCGGGTGGCGCGCATTGCCAACACCAATGCCACCGTGCTGATCGAGGGAGAGACGGGAACGGGCAAGGACCTGGTAGCCAGAGCTATCCACCTGCACAGCCCACGGCGCGACGAGCATTTCGTGGCCATCAACTGCGGCGCGCTGCCCGAGCACCTGCTGGAGAGTGAGCTTTTCGGGCACGTGCGAGGCGCGTTCACGGGCGCCAACGTGGACAAGCGCGGGCTGTTCGAGGAGGCCGAACGGGGCACCATATTCCTGGACGAGATCAGCGAGCTGCTGCCGGCTACGCAGGTGAAGCTGCTGCGGGCGCTTCAGGACGGCGAAATCCGACGGGTGGGCAGCAACACGCCCGTACGCGTGGACACGCGCGTCCTGGCGGCGACCAACCAGCGACTGCGCAGCCTGGTGGCGAGCGGCCGGTTCCGCGAAGACCTGTACTACCGTCTGAACGTCATCCAGGTCTACATCCCGCCGCTGCGGGGGCGCCGTGACGATATCATGCCCCTGGTCTGGCACTTCCTGCGGCTGTACAGCAAGCAGCACGGCCGGGACGTCAGGGGCTTCAGCCCGGAGGCCGGCGAGGCGCTTCTCAGCTATGCGTGGCCGGGCAACGTTCGTGAGCTGGAGAACGCGGTCGAGCGCGCCGTCGTGCTGGCTGCGGGCGACACCGTAGGCGTCGAGGATCTGGCCCTGGAGGGGTCGGCCTCGACAGCCAGCGGCGAGGAGAAGGACGACGAGGTCGAGGAACTGGACGAGGTAGTGCGCCGCCACATCCTGCGTGCTCTGGCGAAGATGAACGGCAACCGCGTGAGAACCGCGGAGGCCCTCAAGATTGGCCGCAACACCCTGTGGCGGAAGCTGAAGCAGTACGGCGTCAGCAGCACCTGAGCTGTTCCATACGCCCTGATCCCCATTACGGAACGCACTGCCCCATTCTGGAACGCTACTCGGGCGCCTCAGGGGGCCTGCCCCGCCCAAGGGCGTTCTCTGCGGCACGGGCGGGGACGCGCAGAGTCTGGCACGGGATTTGCTCCATACTGATGCGAAGGGCGCCGATAGGAAGAGACGGGATGTGCAAGGTTCTTGTGGTGGACGACAACGAGGGGCTGCGGACCGCGCTCGGCATCGCCTTGACGCGTCGCGGCCACGAGGTGGACCTAGCGGCAGGGGCGACGCAGGCCCTGGCAGAGCTGGCGCAGCGTCGGCACGATTGGGCCGTGCTGGACATGCGCATGCCTGGGATGTCAGGCTTGGACCTGGCGAGGGAGATGCGGCGGCTGCGGCCAGATATGCGGGTGGTGCTGATGAGCTCCTACGAGCCGCCGGATGACGCCACGCTGAGAGAGATCGGGGCGGTGGGGTTCCTGGAGAAGCCCTTCGAGATAGAGCGGCTTTGCTCGGTTATGCAGGAAGGGGAGCAACACTGCAATGGCTACGAAAGTGCACGTTCGCGAGACACCCGACCGGATGCCTGGACAGAGGGGTAACGGCCCCGTGGCCGACGCCGTCGGCGTCATGGCAGTGAAGGAGGACAGCGCACGAGGCGCAGGACCGGAAGCGATCCGTCGCCGAGGTGCTGAGGAGACATGGGAGCGAGAGAGGCAGGCTAGGCAGATGACTGCACAGCTCAAGCAGGCGGTGCGTGAACTGGAGCAAGTGGATATTCTGGAGGATCTCCCGCCGGCGCGCCTGTTGGCGCTGGCCCAGGAGGCCTCGGTGCGGGAGTTCGGCGCCAAGGAGGCCATCTACTCACCGGGAGAGGACGAAGACGAGGTCCTGCTCATTGCCGAGGGCAAGGCCAAGGTGCACCAGGTGGCCAACTCGGGGCGCGAGTTCGTGCTGACCATCCTCCAGCCCAGCGACACCTTCGGCATCCTGCGCGAGGGGAGTGAGGGGCGCGCCGAGGTCTACGTCACGGCCGTGGAGCCGGGCCGTCTGTATGCCCTGCCCCGGGCGCGGTTCGAGCAGTTGATGCGCGAACACCCCGAGGTGGCGCTACGGGTGCTGGGCAAGCTGAACGAGCGGCTGCGCCGGGCGGAGGAGCAGATCGAGGACTTCGCCTTCCGCAACGTGCCCACCCGCGTGGCGCGGCTGCTGGCGAGGCTGGGTGAGGACTATGGGACCGTCAGCCGCAGCGGGATCACCATCGGCCTGCGGCTGAGCCATCAGGATATCGCCAACATGCTGGCCACCTCGCGGGAGACAGTCAGCGGCGTGCTGGGAGACCTGCGGGAGGCCGGCCTGATCCGTACCGGCGGCAGGACGATCTCCATCCTCAACTACTCCGGACTGCAAGAGGCCGGCAATCCCAACTAGACGCGCCGGGCTTGCTGGGGGCTCACCGGGTGCAAGCATGAAGCGTGGGAGACGCTGCCCAAGCCGCGCGGGCGGCGCCTCCCACGCGTTTCGTGCCTCGCCACCTGGCGGCACTTCACCCCACCACTCCGCGGCCCCGCCCAAGCCTATCTGGTCGGCTGCACCATCCATGCTGGCTGGGGCAAGGTATTGGGTGACGGGACGGCGAAACCCACTGCGGGCAGCCTGATAGAGGCAAGGGAGTGCGTCCACTGGCCAGCCCTGCAGCTCCTCTGGATGAGTCCTCGGCGGACCTGATACCGCCGCGACCGCTCAAGCACCACCTCGCTTTGTCCGTCTACTGGCTCAGCAACACGCTGCTGTGGGGGGCGCTGTTGCACCTGGCCCTTCAGAGCAGGCTGACTGACTGGTTCGGCCAGGAGCGGGTAGGTTACTACCTGGGAGTGCTTGGATTCGCGGGCGGGATCGTCGGGACGGTCACGCAGATAGTGGTGGGGGCCTTCAGTGACCGGTCGCTCAACCCATGGGGCAGGCGCCGGCCCTTCCTGGCCGCGGGCTCCACGCTGGCTGTAGCCGGGCTGCTTCTGCTGGGCGGCGCCAGGTCATTCTGGCCGTTCGCTGGCGCGCTGGTGTTGGTGCAGTTGTTCTCGAACTCGGCCTTGGGGCCGTTTACGGCGCTGCTGCCCGACACGGTGAATCCGCGCGAGCACGGGAAGGCCTCCGGGCTCATGGGACTGGCGCGTCTCGTGGGGGATACCGGCGGGCTGGTGCTGGCTGGCGTACTGCTGAGTGCGAAGGCGCTGCAGAACGCTAGCCAGGTCGAGAAGTCCCTCTTCCACAATGAGCGCATGTTCCTGTTGTGCTCGCTGTGCGGAGGGTTCATGTTGGCCACGATGGTGTACACGTGCTGGGCCATTCGGGAACGTCCGCTGGCGCGCCGGCCCAAGGCCAGCACCTGGCAGACCGTCGTCAGCTCCTTCCAGGTGGACATCAGGGGCAATCCCGACTTCTTCTGGCTTTCCGTCTCCCGGGCCGTCACCAACCTCGGGTTCTACATGTTCCTGGAGATCCTGTTGTTCTTCGTCAAGTTCAGCCTCGGATACCCCGATCCCGAGACCACGACGATGCTGCTCATGCTCCCAGCCATCGGGGCGGCGGCGTTGAGCAGCATTCCCTCAGGACTCCTTTCCGACCGCATCGGGCGACGTCGGCTCATCTTCGCAGCGCAGTTCCTAATGGCGGCCGGTGCCACCGGTTACCTGTTGGCGCCAAACCTGACGGTCGCCTACCTTGCCGGGATTCCGGCCGGCCTCGCGTACGGGGTCTTTACAGCCGTGGAGTGGGCGCTGGCGTGCAACCTGCTGCCGAGCGGGGAGGCGGCCAGATACCTGGGCGTGTGGAACGCCTCGGCGGTCGTCCCGCAGATTCTGGCATTCCCGATTGCGGGTGCGGTTGGCAGCGCGTTGGCCTCGGTCTGCATTCCCGGGGTGCCAGGAATCGGCTGGCGGGTGGACTTCGGGATCGCAGTGATCTGCTGCCTGGTGGGAGCTTACTTCCTCAAGCACGTCCGGGAGCGGGTGCACCTGCCGCCGGGCCGGGAGGCTGCTCCTGGGAGCTAACTGCCACCGGGTCGCCAGGCTTTGGGCTGGTAGACGCAGTAGGGCTCCTCCTCTAGGTAGTCGCCGGTAGCGGCGAAGGCGCGGGCGCGGCAGCCCATGCAGCAGGCGCGGTACTCGCAGAGGCCGCACTTGCCCCGCAGGTTGTCCAGGTCCCGAAGCCGGGCGAAGACCTCGGTGCAATCCCAGATCGCCTTGAGCGGCTGCTCCCTTACGTTGCCGGCCTTGACGGGGAGGTAGCCGCAGGGATACACGTCGCCCTTGCGGCTGACGAAGCAGACGCCGGTGCCGGCCAGGCAGCCGCGCGTGGTGGCAGCCATGCCTTGGCTCTCGCGGCGCAGCGGGATGCCCTTCTGGCGGGCCATCTGCCGCATGATGCGGAAGTAATGCGGGGCGCAGGTCGCCTTGAGCTCGATGGGCACCTCCAGCGACTTCTCGTAGAGCCAGGACAGCACGCGCTCGTACTCCTCGGCGGCCAGCATCTGCTCGTCGGCGATCTGCACGCCGCAGCCCACCGGCACCAGCATGAAGATGTGCAGCGCCACGGCTCCTTGGTCGAGGGCTAGCTGAAGCAGGCCCTCGATCTGCTGGACGTTGTGCCGGGCGATGGTGGAGTTGATCTGAGCGGGCACGCCGGCTGCCTGCAAGTGATGCAGGCCGTCCAGGGCCAGCTCGAACGAGCCCGGCAGTCCCCGGAAGCTGTCGTGCGTTGCGGGGTCGGCTCCGTCGAAGCTGATGCTGGCGCGGCGCACCCCAGCGGACTTGAGCCTCGCCGCGACCTCGGGCGTGACCAGCGTGCCGTTGGTGGCTAATGCCACCGGCAGGCCGCGCGCCGAGGCGTGGCCGGCCAGCTCGAAGATATCTTCGCGGTACAGGGGCTCGCCGCCGCTGAGCACCAGGATGGGCCGGGCGAACTCGGCGATGGCATCAACAAGCGCAATGCCTTCCGGGGTGGAGAGATCGTCGGGCGAGCTGACTTGCGTGGCCGAGGCGCGGCAGTGCAGGCAGCGCAGGTTGCAGCCGGCAGTGGTCTCCCAGAAGACCAGGCGCAGAGGGTATTCGTGTTCAGTCGCGCCCATCTGTGCTCACGAGGCCAAGGCTCGGCCTCCGCCCTCGGCGTCGAAGGCGGGCATCGCGAACCACTCGCCGGCCTCCACCAGCTCCTGCTTGGCCTGGTCGGTGAGGCCAATCTCCTCGTCGGACAGGTAGCAGGCCGGGTCCGGGGCCCAGGGATCGCCGTAGTACACGTCGGCCCGGACGCGCAGAGCTCCGCCGCAGGCTTCCAGCCACCGGCAGCGGGCGCAGCGGCCCTTGGTCAGGGGCAGGCGATCCTTGAGGCCGGCCATCAACGGGTCCCCGGTATCGGTCCAGATGTCGCTGAAGCTGCGCTCTCTGACGTTGCCGAATGAGTAGTGCGTCCAGAACTGGTCTGGGTGCACGTTGCCCACGTAGTCAATGTCGGCGATGCCCACGCCCGACGAGTACCTCCCGCCGCCGTTCCAGCGCAGCAGCTTGAGCACCTGCTCGGCGCGCACAGGGTCCTTCTCGCGGAGCTTGAGGTACAGGTAGACGCCGTCCACATGGTTGTCCACGGTGAGGACGTTCTTCTTCAGGCTACGGTGGTAGAGGCCCTCGGTGCGTTCTAAGATGATGTCGAGCGCCCGCCGCGTCTCAGCGCGGGTGAGGTCGTCGCCGCTGATCTGGCGGCCGCGGCCGGCATAGGCCAGGTGGTAGAAGCAGGCGCGGTCCACGTTCTCGGCCTCGAGGAAGTCGAAGATGCGGTGCAGGTCCTGGAAGTTATGGCGGGTGAGGGTCAGGCGCAGGCCCACCCGTTGGCCCACCTCGATGCAGTGGCGAAAGCCCGCCACGGCCCGGTCGAAGGCGCCGGGCTTGCCCCGGAAACGGTCGTTGGTCTCACCGATGCCGTCCAGGCTGATGCCCACATAGGTGAAGCCGGCTTGCCTGATGCGCCGCGCGGTCGGCAGGTCAATCAGCGTGCCGTTGGTGGAGAGCGTGGGCCGCAGCCCCAGGTTGACCGCGTACTCGACCAGCTCGAACAGGTCCCTGCGCAGCAGGGGCTCGCCGCCGCTGAAGAGCACGGCCGGCACCTGGAACTGGGCCAGGTCGCGCAGCAGGGCCTTGCCCTCCTGCGTGGTCAGCTCGCCACTGTAGGCCTGCGCCTCGGAGTCCGTGTAGCAGTGGATGCAGCGCAGGTTGCAGGTGCGCGTCACGTTCCAGACCGTGACCGGGCGCCGCTGGCTCGCAGACTTGGGCGCCTGCTCGCCAGCGCCGGGCTGGCCGTAGCGGAGAGCATCGCCGCTGGACTCGCCGCCGCAGTAGAGTTTGCCGATGTCAATCATGTTGGCACACTGGGCCCATTGGTTGCATTGTAGCGCCTGAGTGCCCTGCCTGCCGTTAGGCCGGCCGTCGCTGTCAGCTTGGCCACAGTCCCGAGCCTGGCGCCGCTGGGTGCAGCGGTACGGTACACCATCGCTGGCGTGGGCGTCAACGCGCCGATATGCTCGCGGGGAAGGAGAAGGCCCGCCCAGGGGGAAGGAGGTAGTCGCATTCCGGCGGATGGGGAGCTGCGTTCGATTGCCGCGTCACCTGCGTGTGCTAACCCAGTTGGCCGTATTGCTTGCCTGCGGCCAGCGGTTCATGGCGCCTGCCGAGGCGGTCACGGTGTCCCTGTCGGTACTCCCCGGCATTGGCGGCTACCCGGACAGCCAACGCTGGCGTGACTATGCCAGCAACGACTACGCAGTGCTCTGGTGCGAGGGCTTCAGCTACAACAACGCCCAGGCAACGCTGTCCTACTGCCCCAGCGACCCCACCAATCTGCGTGGGCAGGTCTACGCCACTGGCCTGAAGCCCAACTTTGCCTACCAGATCAAGCTGGAAGGCAAGCCGGTCAAGGAATGGGGCGCTGCGGGCGATGATGCCACCAACGAGCGCATTGGCTACATGGGCCGCTGGTGGCGGGTGACGCCCAATCCCGGTAACGCTGACGACGCCGACTACGAGGCTCACAAGAACAACCCCGCCTACATCTACAGGGGCTATCTACTCTTCGACTACTTCGCGACTGACGGCTACGGCAACGTCAACTACTGGTTCGTGGCTGATAACAGCTTACACGTCCTCTGGAAGACCAGCGCGCGCAGCCCTGGCCCGTACGATTCGGCGCCCACCTCTCACACCCTCGACCCGCAGGATGGATACGGGTACTATGCGCCCGATCTGCCCCCGGTGACAGTGGTGGAGCTCTACGGGGAGTGGGAGCCCACCCGGGCGCACGCGGGCGAGCTGATCATGACGCCGGGGAGCTACAAGTGTCGGTTGATCCTGACTGAGGAAGACTTCCACGAGACGATGAACTGGACCAGCGTGCTGGGCTACGATTACATGGAGTTCGCCATCGGCCAGCCGGCGGCTCTGCAACTGGCCTCGTTCCTGCTACGTCCGCTCGGGGGCGGCTTGGGCATCTCCTGGCGACCGACGTTCGAAGGCGACATTGCGGGCTACCGACTCCAGGCGCTGCGCCCGCAGGGCTGGCAGGAGCTGCCGGCAGCCAAGGGCCTGCTGGGGGCTGACGGCTGCCTCGGCCGGCGCGCCTACGAGGTCATGGACCGGCACCCGGCTCGCGCCTACCGGCTGGAGGTCATCGGCCTGGACGGCTTCGTCAAGGCCTCAGAGATGCTGTGGGCGCCGCTGGACGCCAGGCGGCTGATCTCCGGGCCCACGCCGCGGGGGCGCAGTACCACAAAGGGCCACTAGCCGGCGGAGCCTGCAATGCCTCCGAGGACGCCGTTGCGTGAGCAACCCTCCGCCGACGGGCCCTGCCCGGGCGGCTTCGAGGCCGGGAGTTCGCCTGCCGGCAACGACGACGAAGGCTGGTGGCGTGGGTTCTTCGAGTCGGCGGACTCCATCTCGCTTTCCTACTTCCCCGGCCCGGCTGAGACGCGCCGCGAGGTGCAGGGGCTCATCGAGCTGCTCGACCTGAGCCCGGACGACTGCATCCTGGACGCCTGCTGTGGCATGGGCCGCCACGCCGTGCCCCTGGCGACTCAGGGGCTGCAAGTGGTGGGGCTCGACCGCTCCTCCATGATGCTGCGGCGGGCCAGGGAGAGTGCCTCTCAGCAAGACCGCCGCCCGCACGTCGTGCGCGGGGAAGCCTCCGCGCTGCCCTTCCCGGACGCGGCATTCAGCGTGGTGCTGAACCTGTTCAACAGCTTCGGCTATGGGTCCGAGGCGGAGAACCAACAGGTGCTGTCGGAGGCCGCCCGGGTTCTGCGGCCAGGCGGCCGCTTCTTTCTGGAGACGCGGAACAAGGGCTGCCAGCTCCTGGCGGTGCCCTACCAGCACGCCGTGAAGCTCAACGATGGCCGGCGCGCGCGCCTGCGCTGCTTCTTCGACCAGACCTCGCAGCGCCTGGTGAGCGAGTGGAGCTCGCAGGAGGGCGGCGAACTCATCTACCGGGCCGCCATACGGCTCTACGAGCTGCCCGAGCTACAGCGCATGTTCGGCCTTGCCGGCTTGCGCGTCGAGCAGCTTCTGGGTGACTACCGCGGCGGCCCCTTCGTGGAATGGCAGCGCAAGCTCATCATCGTCGCGCGCAGATAGGCGGCCTTTGCGGAGAACGGCTCCGGTTGGCGCGGGGTTTCGCCGCGTTGCGCGCCGCAACGCCTGATGATGGGCCGGCCGACGCTACTCGTGACACGCAGCGCAAAGCTGCTTGGCCGGCCCCCGCAGCAGAGACGGGCCGCTGGAGCCGTGCAGAGCGTGGCACATGCGGCATGAGGCCAGGGGCTCCTGGGGATGGAAATGGGCGGCCTCGAAGTCGCTCGCAGAATGGCACGCCGAGCAGGCCGACGACTCGGTGACCTCACCGACGGCGAGGCAGTCGCCCTGCTGGCTCACTTGGTGACACACGGCGCAGTCGGCGCATCCCGGGACGCTCAGGTGTGTCTTGTGGAGGGGCCAGTCGGACGTCCCTGCTGAGCCTTCCCCGTCGCCACGGACGTGAACCCGCAGCCTCTCCGTGCCGATGACGATGATGTGGCGGCCCGGCCGCAGGTTCACCCTGGACAGCAGGACCGGAGGTTTATAGGCTTCCCAGCTCACGGCCTTCCCATCCACGCGCAGGCGCGGAGGCGCCGGCTGGCCTGCGTTGCTGGCTGCCGCTACGCAGAGCACGTCGAACTGGCCCGACTCCACGGCGGACTTATCGGCGGGGAAGAGCACGCGCACGACCGCCTCGCCCGACCGGCCGCCGGGGAGGCCTCGCGTGCTGCCGGTGAGCACCAGGCCTGCGGCGATAGCCCCCCACCAAGGAAGGCTCGAGCCCGCCAGCCGCCCTCTCATACCGCACCGTGGCTGCGCGTATGGCCGGCGTTCTCGCCAACCTGGTCGTTGTAGCGGGGGAACATGCCGACGATGACCCCGTCGGTCTTCTTCAGGCTCGTGAAGGCGTACTTGAACGCATTCTCGACCGAGGCGGGGCTCCAGCACAGCCTGCCAGCGGCCAGGATCTTGAACCCCAGGCACGGCTTGTCGAGCTGGCGCACGACGCGCGTCATCTCGTCCGGGTCGGACTCGAAGAAGGGCTCTCCCACGGGAACCTTGCCCAGTTGCTGCTGCATCTCTTCCCGCGGTCGGGTCAGGTAGTAGAAGCAGGTCATGAAGAAGTCGTTCTCCCAGCCCTCGTCGGCCATGCGGCGGATGTTGTCGGGATTGTGAGCCGAGACCCCTGCCAGCACGCCGCAATCATGCACCTTCTTGACGAAGTCGCGCACGTTCTGGGCCTGCCCGGCGCGAAACAGCGCATCGGTCACGCCACCGTGGTGCACGATCGCGATGGGCTTCTGCTTCATGACCTCTGGCAGCGCCGCGGCCGTGGGCCCTTCGGCGTGCAGGCAGATCAACTGGAGGCCGCAGCCCTTCTCCCGCGCCAAGCGCAAGGCCTCCAGCGCCTTGTCGGTGTGATCGTACTGCCAGGCGTTGATGCCCTGGCGTTCACAATCCAGCAGGAACTCGGCTGTCCGCTGGGCGGTGAAGTAGTCCAGCATGTGGCGCGCCATGTCCAGCGTCGTATGTGAGAACCCGCCGATAGGGTTGTAGCCGGCGATCAGCCGCGTCACGCGGTGCCCGCCCAGTTGGATGGTCGGCAGCGGGCCCTGGGCCGCTGCCGGCTGCGCCTGCTGGGCTCCGCTGGGCAGCTCACCCGCCCCAGCAGCCGCCAGGGCGGCCATGGCTCCGCACGCGCGAGTCAGAAAGCCTCGTCGGTCAACCGTGCCCGCCTCGCCGCATTCCGGGTACATGGCGATCCCTCCGTGGGTGATGCTCGGGATTGCCCGGCTATGATAACAGACCCAGCGCCCATGTGTCCAGCAGGTCGTCGCCGGGACGGCTGATCTAGGCACCTGCTCGTGGGGCTACCAACTCCCCCAGCCTCCTCAGCCCCTCGGCGATGCTCTCGCGGCTGTTGGCGTAGGAGAAGCGCAGGTGGCCTTCGCCACCGGGGCCGAAGTCTATGCCCGGCGCAACGGCCACCTTGGCCTCGTGGAGAATCCGCCTGGAGAGGGCCAGAGAGACGCTTCCCAGGTGTTCCGCGCCGGCCAGGACGTAGAAGGCGCCCTGCGGCTCGTAGGGGACGTTGAAGCCCAACTCGCGCAAGCCAGGCACTAGGAGCTCGCGCCGCGCACGATACTGCTGGCGCATGCGCTCCACATCAGGCCAGCCGTGGCGCAGAGCTTGCAGGCCGGCGTGCTGCACGAAGTCCGCTGCACAGATGAAGAAGTTCTGCTGCATGACCTGCATGGGCGCAATGAACTCCGGCGGCGCGATGACGTAGCCCAGACGCCAGCCGGTCATGGCGTAGCGCTTGCTGAAGCCGTTGAGCACGAAGGCGCGGTCGGTGAACTCCAGGATGGAGTGGTCGCGGTCCGCGGCATAGCTGAGCCCGTGGTAGATTTCGTCCGAGATGACGTAGGGGCCCAGCGCGGCGATCTCCGCCAGGATCCCGGCGGAGAGCATCGCCCCGGTCGGATTGGCGGGCGAGTTGACCAGGATGGCTTTGGTGCGCTCGCCGATCAGGTCTCGGATGGCCGCGGGATCGTACTGGTAGCCGTCCTCAGCGCGCAGGTCGAAGCAGCGCACGGCCACGCCCAGGTAGCGCAGGAAGTTCGGGTAGCAGGCGAAATGCGGGTTGGACAGGATCACCTCGTCCCCGGCCTCGCACAGCGCCGAGAAGAGCAGGAGCATGGCCGGCGAGGTGCCCGAGGTGACTACGATCTGGGTGGGGCAGACCTGAGCGCCGTAGCGTTCGGCATAGTGCTCGCAGATGGCCTCTCTCAGCGCCAGCAGGCCCAGGCTGTGGGTGTACTGCGTGGCCCCGGCGGCGATGGCCCGCAGGGCTGCTTCCACGATGTGCTGCGGCGTGGGGAAGTCGGGCTGGCCGACCTCCAGGTGTACGATGTCCTCGCCCTGCGCCTCCAGCTCCTGGGCTTCCTCCAGGATGTCCATGACCTTGAACGAGGTCAGCTCGCGGGTGCGCTGGGGCCTTGCCGTAACCGGTCGCTGCATGATACCCTCCCTTGTGGTCTGGGCGATTGTAGCAGAAGCGGCTGCGCATGACAACGCGCGCAGGCTGCCGCGTGGCCGGCAAAGGCCACTGCGGAACACGAGCAGGCCTTGGCTTGTTAGAGTTGGGTGTACGGAGCGAAACAAACCGGCGGCGCGTACGTCTAAAGGCAGCGTGAGGCAGATCACGCGGCTTGTGCTCCCTCGCGTGGTCTAATCGGGTAGTGGCATGGTCTCAGTCCGGGCACGGGAGGGTTCCCCAATGTACGCAGCACTACACCGCAGCACCGGCGCGCGCTTAGTCGTCCTCGGAGGGCTGGTGGGCCTCGGCCTGGCCTGCCTGTGGGCGGGAAGGGGCGTCGTCTGGGCGGCCGACTACGAGGACATCGTGCTGGCCAACAAGGTGGTCGCCCGCATTCGCGACTGCGGGCCCTACGGCAGCATCTGGCAGCGAGCGGCCAGGATCAACCAGAACATCAACGACGCCTTCGAACGCGAAGACGTGGGCCATCCCCGGATGTCGCTGCGGCTGGAGAGAGGCGTCTGGATCGTCTGCATTGGCAACATCAAGCTCATTGAGGTGCTGGCGGGCGACGCGCAGGGCGCCGGCTGTTCGACCAGGCAACTCGCGACAACCTGGCTGGCCAACTTCAGGCAGCGGTTCCCGGAGGCCGAGCCGGTCATCCACATGGACGACCCGTTCGGCCAGGGCAGCACTGGCCCGCGGGGCGCGGGCCACGCTGGGCAAGGGGCTCCCAGCGGGCCTGCGCCCACGCGGCATGACGAGCAACTGTCGGCGGAAGCGCGCCTCGTGCTGGAAGCGTTCGACCAGGCGCGGGCCAACCGGCCTGCCGACGCTCGCGAGGCCGACCGCGAGTTGGCCAGGGACGTCTTGAGCAAGCTCAACCTGGGCGGGGCGCCTCCAGACGAGGACCAGGCGATGTACCACCTGCTGAGCGCCTTCATCTGGGTGCGGGGCCTGTCGGCGGCCAGCTTCGAGGCCAAGCGGTTGCACGGCGCCGAGCTGGCGTTGGAGCGACTGGGACGCTGCCTGAAGCCGCTCACGCGGACAGCGCAGAACGAGGCGCCGCCTCCACCGCCTGCTAAGGTCAACCTCGAATACCGGGCGCAGGTGGGGGACAAGACCACCGCGCTGCTAGAGCTGAAGGGGCCTGTGGCGGTCAACGACGAGAAGGACAATCCGCTGCTGGGCGCCGATGTGGTCATGTCCGCCAACCTGACGCTGGAGGTCACCGAGCTCAAGCCCGAGTCGTTCGTGATGCGTCTTCTTGTGTCTAACGCGAAGGTCAGCGCCAACGGGGTGAAGATGCCGCTGGAGAAAGACCGCGGCGAGGGCGTGGTAGAGATGGACCGCTATGGGCGCGTCATCAAGGTTGATCTGACCGACGCGCCGGACGTGCTGCCTGGGGGCGAGCAGGGGGTGGGGCTGTTGTCTCCGGTGTTGGGCCTGGGGCGGTTCAAAGGCGAGCCCGTGGGGGTGGGCGACTCCTGGGCGTTCGACGAGCAGGTCACTGTGGGCGAGCAGACCGTGAAGATGCACTTCGAGACGAAGGTCGCCGGGATCGAGGACCCCCTAGTCCACCTGCTGTCCACTGCGACTGCGGATGTGCCGCCTGGCGCCTTTAACCTGCTGGGCGCGGAGTTTGCCGTGCGCGGCGGCACCCTCAAGCTGGACGCCATGCAGCGCGACTTCGACTACCAGGCCGGGGTGCCCCGAGGCGGCAAGGGTAAGCTAGTCCTGGACGCGGACGGCGGATTGGGAGAGGTGAAGATGAAGTTCCACGCGGACCTGGAGGTCAGCCTGGGTCCTGTGCCCCAGGAGGGCGGCAGTTAGGCTGCTACCGAGAAGAACAAGGCAAAGGGCCCGTCCTGGCCAGGACGGGCCCTTTCGTTGCGGGCGGCGTCTTACTGCGGTGGCTCGGCGGCGTGGACCACGCTTTCCCAGTGCCAAGGGCCTGCGATCACGTGCCCCTTCACATTAGCTGCCGGCACCGGGCCGAAGTCCTTGCTGTCGTCGGAGCGAGGCCGGTTGTCCCCGAGAACGAACAGTTGCCCTTCCGGCACGACGGTGGGGCCCCAATCGTAGTAGTCTGGTGTCGTCCGGTCCTCCGCCGGCCCGGGCTCTCCGTTCACCAGTACCTCCCCGGCACGCATCTGGACCTGGTCCCCACCCAAGGCCACGATTCTCTTCACGATCAACGCGCTGGGGGTCTCGGCCGCCAGCACCACGATCTGGCCGGGCCGCAAAAGCCCCAGGTGGGGCGTGATCTTCTCCATCAGCACATAATCGCCCGGACGGAGCGTGGGCTCCATGGAGGCCCCCTGCACCACCACTGCATCCAGCACGAAGGTCTTAGCCAGTGCCACCACTACGGTCGCGACGGCCAGGAGCCTAAGCCTGTCAGCTAGCTTGGACCGCGCCTGCGTGTGTGGTCGTGAGTGTGTTCTGTGAAGCGCTGTGTCTTGCACTGCTGCTCACCTGCATTCCGCCACTGTCTCGTTCGGGCTTGCCTACCATGTGTCAAGAACGAATTGCTAGCTTCTGTTGCTCCTTATTACCCTATTTGTGCCTTTTTGTGTTATCCAGCTAACGGTCTCCGCACAACCAGGTTCGCGCTGAGAGCCCTCCTACGGCGTTTACGGGCTTCCGGGAGCCATTCTTGAGGGCGCTGGCGGCCAGCGGCGCGGAACCTTGAGGCAGATCACAGTGACCTTGCCGTAGGCTGCGTCCGGCACAGCCTGGTGGGTGCGGCGTGTTCCGGCCCGAGGCTGCTGCCCCCGGTCAGCAGGTGCCTCGACGGCCAAGGGGAAACGAGGCCTGTCGCGACAAGGTGCTGCTTGCCGGAAGGAGCAAACGCGAGATGAAGTGGGCGTTGAACACGTACATCGTCGGCCAGAACTGGGAGCTTGACGAGCTAATCGAGATGGCGGCGCGAACGGGCTATGAGGGCATCGAGTTCCTCCAGGACTATGGCCAGAAGCATGGGGTGGAAGCCGAGGCCACGGCCGAGTGCCTGGCCGAGGTCAAGCGGAAGATGACGGCTGCCGGCCTGGAGACCGCCTCGATCACCAGCTGCATGACGTTCCACACTCTCGACGCTGCGGAGCGCCGCCGGAACGTCGAGCAGGCCAAGCGGGCCATCGGGGTGGCTGAGCGGCTGGATTGCCCCTACGTGCGGGTGCTGGGCGACAGGCTGCCTGACGACGACACCCGCGAGGCCGTCTTCGGCAACATAGCGGACAGCATGCGGGAGCTGGCGGAGTATGGTGCAGCCAAAGGCATCAAGGTGTCCATCGAGATGCACGGCAGCTTCTCGGACCCGGACAACGTGGTGGCGCTGATGGAGAGGGTGGGTCACCCTAACTTCGGCATCGTCTTCAACAGCCAGTGGCGTGGGCCCGAGGACGACCCCTGGGGCCTGCCGCCTGGGGCCACCTCCATCCGGCCGCTGTGGGAACGGTTCGCCCACTACGTGACTTCAGTCCACCTTCACGCCATGGAGGGGCCGGACGTACTGCCCTACTACCAGGAGATGTTCGGCCTGCTCAAGGCGAGCGGCTTTCGGGGGTACATCAGCAACGAGTCAGCCTACGGGGGGCCCGACCCGGCCAAGGTGCTCTCGCTCTACACGGCGCTGTTCAGGGTGATGACGCGCTAGAAGGGCCGAAGACCACGGGGTCGTCTGGGAATGGGCTGCCAGCTGGTCGCCCCGGTCCTGAGCAACCACGAGAGCCCGGACTCGTCGGCCAAGTCCCTAAGCAGCTTTGCTGCCGGGATGGCGGCCCCGACTCGCACTACAGGTCGGGGCCTAGCCAAATGGCCGACCTACGCAAACGGCTCTTGAAGCGTCGTTACGTAGGTCGGGCATTCCTGCCCGACGCGCCGTGTGTTTCCGCCATTTCGGGGTCTTGACCTAGAGCCCCTCGATGGCGATGGCCCGGACCGGCGAGCTGTCCAGCCCGGCGATCTTAAGCGGCAGAGCGACGAGGATGAACTCGCGCTGCCGCAGGTCGTCCAGGCCGCTGAGCACCTCCAGGAAGGGCACGTCGGCGCTCATCAGGGCGTCGTGTACCTCGCGCGTGACCTGGGCGTTCTTCCCCAGGCCCACTGTGTTGCCTATCGCCAGCATCTGACAGTTCCGCTGAGCCATCCACTCGGCCGCCTCGCGGGTCAGGTTAGGGGCCTGGTCGCCCTGGTGGGGGCTGTGCAGGACCAGGATGGCCCCCTCCACGCAGGTGTCTGCGGCGGCGCGCTCCAGGTCGGCGGGGGCAATGTCTGCCCGAGGCTGGAGATGAGTGAGGTTGAGCAGCACAGCGCGGCCCAGGAACCTGTGCAGCGGCAGCTCAGTGATGTCCTTGCCGCCCTCGTAGAAGTGCGCAGGCGCCTCCACATGTGTGCCCACGTGGCTCATCATGTCAATCTCGTGCATGAACGTGTCGTCCGACTCGATGATGCCCCTGCGGATCTCCAGGCGGCGCGCCTCCTGCCCGGGCACGAGGCGGACGGAGAGGTCTACGATGCGGCAGTTGCCGAGGTCCAGAGGGAGCATGCTGGCCTCCGTTCGCGGAACTGCACGGGCGGGGGCAAACCCCGCCCCTACCGTACCCGCGTGGGGACGGGCTTCACGCCCGTCCGCAGTCCGTTCACAGCTTCTGTATCTGCTCCAGCGCCGTTCTTGCCCCGGCGGCCAGGAAGCCGCCGTCGCTGGAGAAGGTGAGCCAGCGGAAGCCGCGCGCCGCAGCCTCGCCCAGGGTCGCCAGGTCCCCGGCGTGTATGCCCGCGGCCAGGCCGTGGCGCTCGCAGGCCCCGGCCACCTGGTCGAGCGCGGCCAGCATCTTCGGATGGCCGGACTGCCCCGGCACGCCCAGAGAGATGGACAGGTCGCACGGGCCCACCAGAGCCACGTCGGGCCCCTCGACCCTCAGGATGTCGTCCAGGTGGTCCAGGGCGCGCTGGCTCTCGATCTGGATGACCAGCACGAGCTGCTCGTTGGCGGCCTGGACGTAGTCGGCCACGGGCATGGGCTGATAGTCCATGGTCACGGGACGCATGGCGCACCCACGTCGGCCGCGCGGCGGGAAGAAGACGCACTCCGCTATCTCCTGGGCCTGCTCGCGCGTCTCCACCCGCGGGACCATGAGGCCCACGGCCCCCGCATCCAGGGGCCGGCACATCAGGTGATAGGCAGTGTCGGGCACGCGCACGATGGGGTCAATCCCCCAGCGCCGCGCTGCCTGGCACAGTGTGTGCACCGTCTCCATGTCGTAGGGGCAATGCTCGGTGTCAATGAACATGAAGTCCAGGCCGGCCCCGGCCAGGGCGCGAGCCACGTCGGGATGGTGCGACTCCGTCACCATGGTGCCGATGATCCGCTCACCGGCGGCTAGCTTGGCTTTGGTCTTGCTGGGTTTCAACGTGGCCCCTCCTCGGTCCTCGCCGCGGGACGCGGCTCCTACAGGTAACGGCCGTACTGCTTCACCAGCTCCATAGTCCGGCAGTAGTTGGCGAAGCTGACGTTGCTGGGCACGGAGTGGTCGGAGTGGTAGATGTAGCCGCCGCCCTGCTTGGCGCAGGTGATCTTCGTCTTCACTTCCCGCTCCAGCCACTCCCCTCCGGCGGTCATGGCGCGCACGTCTATGCCGCCCATGAAGGCCAGGCGGTCGCCGAAGTCCCTCTTCAGCTCGATGAGGTCCATGCCCGCCTTGACCTCCAGGGGCTGAAGGCAGGTGAAGCCGGCCTCGATGAGCAGGGGCACGAACTCCTTCACGCGGCCACAACTGTGCAGGATGATGGGCATGCCCTTGCTCTTGAAGTAGTCGCACATGCGCTTCTGCGAGGGGAACTCGGTGGCCATGAACGTGCGGGGCGAGAACAGCGTGGCGTTGCGGTAGCCCATGTCGTCGAACACGAAGGCTCCATCGAACTGGAAGCCGCGCGCCAGCATCTCCTCGCACCCCTGGATGAGCAGGTCCACCGCGCTGTCGAACATGCCCTTGACCCACGCTGGGTCCTCGGCCATGGCCAGCAACAGGCGCTCCGAGCCCACCATGGCCTGCGTCCCGTCGTAGCCGAAAGCGCCGTTGTAGGTGACGAACTTGCCCTGCTCGCGCAGCGCCTTGTTCGCCGCCAGTCCATTCTCCCAGTCCACGCGCGAATCGTTCCAGGCCAGGCGCGGCTTGTACTCCTCCCACAGCTCCCTGCTGGTTACCGTGAAGTCAATCAGCTCGGGCGTTGATTCGTGGTCTTTGAAGCTCCGGCGGGTGGCTCCATTGGCGTCCCTGTAGATGGTGTACGTTTCGGTCTCTTCGAGCACCACATGCGGCAGTTGCAGGGATAGGTCGGCCCCCTGCCCGACGACCTCGTAGCCGAAGTACTGGTCCGGCCCGACTCCCTCGGGCAGGCCCTCCTGGTGCCAGCGGTTGATGGTGTGCCCCCAGGGGCTATCGTGGATGGGAATGCGGTCGGCTTCCTGGTGATTCAGGACGAGCAGGACGCGCTCGCGCGAGGTCATCTCCGCCAACGTGGTTGGCTCCTTCTGTGTTCTCTGGAGTGCAACGTGCCCTGGCCTGCCTGCGTAGCCTTGGCGCCGGCAGGCGTTGCGCAACGAGCTTCGCCGTCGTCGCCAGGTTCCCCTCCGGGTCGCGGGGTCCGGGGGGTCAGACCCAGTTGAGGCGCAAGGGCCTGCGGGGTGGCAACTGCGGGAAACGCTCGGCGGGGTAGCCGAGGATGAAGACTACCTGCACCTGGTGGTCGGGCGGAATGCCCAGGTCCCTCCGCAGGTCCGGCAGCTTGCTGAGCAAGGGCGGGCCGAAGCCGATGATGCATGCGCCCAGGCCGGCGGCGTGAGCCGCCAGCACTGCCTGGTAGGCGGCGTAGCACGCGTCTTCCCTGGGCAGCACGGCCTCGGGACTGCTGTGCACGATGACAATGACGGGCGCGTTGTGAAAGAGGCTGGGGCCGCCCTGCTGCCACTTGTCCAGAGCAGCTACAGCGGCTCTGACTACCATTGGGTGGCTGGCTTCCTTCACGGGGCTGCCTGCCAGCCGCAGCAGGCCCCGCCCGAGAGCCCCCATGGCCATGAGCGCCCGCATGCGGGTGGCATAGCTCATCACGCGCTGCACAGCGTCGCGCCTGCGCTCGGGGTCGCGCAGCACGGTGAAGTGGCAGCACTGGCAGTTGGCCGCGCTGGGAGCATACGTGGCGGCCGACAGCACCCGCTCCAGTAGGTCCTGCGGCACCGGCCTGTCCTCATACGCTCGGACGCTGCGGCGGGAGCCGAAGAGGGCGCGGAGATCGTCCAACTGCACGCTTGGCTGCACGGCAGCCTCGGGTCGCAGGCCATCCGCCGAGATCGCCCCCTCGCGACACACCGCCACACAGTGCCCGCACTCCATACACTCCGCCAGCCTGAAGTACGGGAGCCCGTCGTCCAGCAGCGCCACGGCCCCGAGCGGGCAGGTCTCGACGCACTCGCCGCAGTTGGTGCACAGAGCCCCATCAACGCGTAGGTCCATCGGCCTACCTCCACAAACCGGCCGGCATGAGATCCGGCTCGCCCTAGGGCGGATGAGGATGGACGACCAGGCGGCCGCTAGCGGCTAGCCTCCAGCGCCGTGAGAAGGGTCCAGACGCTCATGTTGCTGTAGTAGTGGCTGCCCCAGATCATGCTGCCGTCGGCGGCAGAGAAGTTGAAGTAGATGTTCCAGGGGCTGCGCTGTCGCAGAGCAATGTTCTCGTAGGTCTCGCGCGCCTCCTTCAGGCCCTGCTCTTTGCGACCAGCGAAGATGGCGGTGGCAGCGAAGCTGAAGCTCTCGCCCGGCGACACGCAGTCAGAGTGCGGCCCCGGCAAGCGCTGGCCGTCGGGCGTGACCCCGTTCGCCACACCGTAGGGCGTGTTGGCTCCGTTGAGCCGCAATACGCTGTCCACCGCGCTCAGGATGTGGTCGTGAGGTAGGACCTCTCCCAGCCCGGAGGCGTAGGCGAACCATTGCCCGGCCAGTTGGCTGCCGAGGCTGACCTCCGAGACGTTGCCTGTTTCGGGCTCGTGGTAGAGCCGGTAGTAGCTGCCGTTCCACAGCTTGCGCTCGAAGCTGGCCTGCGCTTGGGCGAACCACCCCTCGCACTCGCCAGCGAAGGCTGGGTCGCCCATCTGGCGGGCCATCTGGGCCGCCGCTTTGAGCGCCGCCAGCCAGATGGAGCCGACATAGGCGGAGGTGCCGTGGAACTGCCACTGGTCGTAGTACTGCATGGAGACCTCGTTGATGATCCCGTCGCCGTCGGTGTCGAGGGTCTGGCAGTAGCGGATGGCCTGCCGCACGTGCAGGTAGACGCGGCGCAGAAACGTCTCGTCCAGCAGGCGCCAATCGCGGTAGCACATGAGCACGAACTCGGATGAGTCCAGGGATTTCTGCGTCTCATAGTAGGGCGCGTCGAGGCGCTCGCCGCCGCCGAAGGCAAAGGGGATGGCCCCGTCGGGGCGCTGGAAGGCGCAGAACTGCATCATGGTGTTGCGCTCGCGGTCCGGGAAGAAGGTGGCGAGCGGCCAGGAGCCGTTGAAGCGGCAGACGATGGTCTCCATGATGGGGCAGCCGGTGAAGCTCTCGCTGTGGGCGAAGCGTCCGTCCTCGATCCACCAGGTATTGCGCGCCAGGGAGTAGAGGCTGTTGATGAGGGCGTCCTGGAGCCAGCCAGGGATGTCGCGGCCGTAGAGCTCGTCCTGCCAGCCAATGGTGCGCGCCACGAGTTCGTCCGCGTGGGCGGCCACGTAGCGCAGCACGTCCTCGGCGGAGCGGAACCAGGTGGCGTAGCGATGGCCCAGGCGTTTGCCGTCGGCGTCCCGCAGGTCGGGGAAGTACCAGGCGAGCGCGAAGTCCACGTGCTCGGTTTTGCCGGGCGCGATGCCCACGGTGGCGGCCACGGCGGCGTTGCCCGCGCCTTGTATGGGGCCCGACAGCAAGCCGTCGGTGGCGAAGTCCGCCCACAGGGCCGGCAGATCAGTCCAGGAAGCCGCGCAGAGGCCTCGGGCCCGACTCGAGGCTCCGACCACGTCAAGCGCGTACCCTTCCTGATGGCCCGCTATCCCCAGGACGACCCCCGAGGGGGTCCCGGGGCGATTGCACTTGGGGAAGTCGTCCGGCACGACGGCCTCGCTGACCGGGTCATAGGTGCCGGCGTGCATGCGGTTGAGGGTCTCGTGCCAAGGGCCCAGCCCATAGCCCGTGGGCTCATCCAGCCCGGCCAGGCACATGGCCGCCCCGCTGGTGCGGTTACGCGCCACAATGGCCCTCAGCTTGGGGTCAAACCAGCCTTCGTTGTCGTCGCACGCCTCCGGGCCGCCTACGTCGAGGTTCACGTATTGGCTGACTTCGACGCGCCGGATGGTCTGCTGGCTCAGGTTGCGGATGCCGATGGCCCGGGCGACGGCGGCGCCGGGCTCCGCAGACATGATCACGCTGACGAGCAATCGGCCGTCGTCCGTGGTCGCTTCAGCCAGCGCCCAGTCTTGCTGCGGGGCCAGGCGCACGCGCTTGGGTTGGAGGCCTATGAGGGCCGAAGGCTGGCCAGGGCGGAAGTCCGTGCCTACGCGCCTGCGACCGTCCGCCTCGTAGGCCACGCTGTAGAATGCCTGCCCAATGTTGCCCGTCCCGCCCACGGTGAAGGCCTCTCGGCCCCGGGCCTCCCAGTTGAAGCCTCCCGCTCCATCCATGAACACGTCGGCCACGCCAGGGCTTCTCACCTCGGCCTGGGTCCCAGGCGTCGCCGGTAGCTCTGTGCTCTCGCTGAGGTGCTCAGCCAAAGCCTGCGTGAGCAGGCGTAAGTCGGTCGCAGGTTCGGTTCGCGTCGCGAGGCCTTCGACGAAGGGGGCCCAGCGCAAGTCGGCCCGGCAGTGCTTCTCTTGCCCCGGCGCGAGGTCGCCCAGTTGCCACATGAGGAAGCCTCCGACGTTGCCGGTCTCTTTGCCGGGAAGGGCCAGGTCGTTCTCCCAGGAGAGCAGCGCCGTCGCCTCGAGGGGCTGCTGGGTTCTGTTGGTCATGCTGACGCGGAAGATGGCCGCAGGCAGGCCGGAGTGGCGGCTGTCCCCCAGGATGAACGGCGTCAGCGCTCGAAGGCTCACGTCAACCGGCAGCTCCGGGGCACGATAGCGCAGGTCCACGATCGGGTAGTGACCGAAGTAGGAGGCCTCCGCGACCGACTCCACGTCCGGCGGCCCCAGCGCCTGGCCACGATCGCATTGCAGCATACGGGTAACCGCCTTGCCCGCCGCCTGCGCCCTCACGGCCAGGAAGCTGTTCGGGAAGCGGCCGGTCGGTCGCGGGTTGCCCTGGAGCGTGCTGTTCTCGAACTTGCCCTCGCTGTTGAGCTCAATGAATCCGGTTCCCAGGCCGCCGAGGGGGACGGCGGAGCGCGCCTCGCCGGCTTCGAACCAGACGCCAGTCACCGGGTTGTCGTAACCGGCCAGCTCGAAGGTGCTGAACGCCGGCGCAGCAGAGCACGACGCAGCCAGCAGCATCGCGGCGACCGCGCCCAGGAGCCAGTGCATCTGGACACCTCCAACCGGTTCGCGGTGGACGGTTCGCGGTTGGCCGTCAAGGGGTTGAGTATGCTTGGCCTTCTGTCGTCATCACACATCGCAGATCCCACATCGCACATCGCATACAGCCGGTCCTACGCCGGATATTCGGCGGCCGCGCAGCCGGCGGCTCCTATGGCCCCGGCCAGTTCGCCCAGCTCTCCCCAGCGGATCTCAGTGTGCCGCGCGGCGTAGGGCAGCGTGCGCCTGGCCACTTCCTGCGCGAGAGGCTCCATTATCAGGTCACCAGCCGCAGCCATGCCGCCACCGAGCACCACCCGCTGGGGGTTGAACGCCACAATGATGTCGTGCACTGCCAGCGCGAGGAATCTGCCGGTCTCTTCCAGTATCTCCCTGCTCAAGCCGTCGCCGGCCAGGGCGTGCTCGCAGATGTCCCTGGCAGATAGCGGCGCCCCCTCCTGCACCTTGGCGGCCAGGCTCGACTTAGCCCCTGCGCGCACGGCCTCAGCAAAGCGCCTGACCGTGGCTCTGGCCGAGGCCAGCTCTTCCAGGCAGCCGCGGTTGCCGCAGACGCACTCCGGCCCGTCGGGCAGGATAACGAGGTGGCCCAGTTCGCCGGCTGTGCCGGTATAGCCACGCAGCAGCGACCCAGCCACTACGACTCCGCCGCCAATGCCAGTGCCGAGAGTCAGCAGCACCATCGAGTGAGCTCCCCGGCCCGCGCCCGCCGTATACTCACCCCAGGCGGCGGCGTTCCCGTCGTTCTCGACCACCGCAGGCTTGCCCAGCGCCCCCGAGAGCCGCTGCCGGAGGGGGACATCCACCCAGCCAGCCAGGTTGGCCGCCCGCAGGATGAGGCCGCTCTCGTGGTTGATCCACGCCGCGACCCCGACGCCCAGGGCGACCACCTGGCTCCAGTTGGCCGACGCCTGCTTGACCAGCCTGTCGGCCAAGTCGCCAATCTGCGCCAGTACCGCCTCGACGCCCGCTTGGCTGCGGGTAGAGACAACGGAATGGGCCAGCGGACGGCCCTCGGGGCCGACTATGACTCCCTTGAGGTTGGTGCCGCCCAGGTCAAGGCCGAGGAATAGCGGGCTGCCCATCAGTGCGCTCCCAGAGCCTGGCGCAGTTTGCTGGTGAGACCGATCAGCCCCAGGGGCCTGGCGTAGCCGAGGATGTCGTCCCTTATCCTCTCGAGCACGTACCGCTCCGGGTCGGGGGCGATACCGGCCGCGTGCAGGTTCTGGTACATCCGCTGGCGCGCTGCGGAGACGTCCGGCTGGTCGAGTACGTAGTGGCCGGAGACGACGACGGCCTCCCGGAGCAGGTCTGGGTCCGCGCAAACTGCATCGTCGCCCAGGCCTTTGTGCTCTGGAAGCAGCCACTTGCGCCAGCGGCCGCAGGCCCACGCCGCGTCCTGAAGCAGCCTGGCGAAGCCGCTGGGCCGGGCGACGTGCTGCCGCTCCAGCGCGGCCAGTTCCAGGCAGGCAGCCGTCTCTGCGTGGCCGAAGGCCGGCGCCACGTTGACGCCAGTGATCCCCCAGGCGCGGTGCTGCTGAAGGTCGTCGGCGGACAGGTAGTCGGCGTTGTGCTCCTTCAAGCCCAGGCCATAGCGGCGGGCGATGGCGGCGAGGGTGCGAGCGGCCTGCGCGTTGTACGCGCCCACGTTCTGGCGCATCCGCAGCAGCGTACCAGTCTGGCCCACCACGAACGCCGGCCGAGGCAGCCCGGCCTGATCCAACCGTCGCAGAAGGGTAGCGAGGAACGCTTCGAAGTCCCCTGGGTCGCTGATGCCGCCTGCGCTCTCCTCGGTGCCCACCTCATAACTGAGGCTGCCGGCGTTGCTCTGCTGGCGGCACCTCTGGCACTCCCGCATGAGTTCAAGCACTCGCTCGGCTGCCACGCCGATACTAACCGGGCCGTCGGCGAAGGGGTCGCGTGTGGGGTCAATGTGCAGGACATCAAAGCCGGCGGCAATGTCCTCCTGGTAGGAGGCTATGGCACTGGCCATGGCCTGCCCGAGCGGGAGTCGCGCCTGGTACTCGTCGTCCCGCTGCCAGGGGCCGCCGTGGTCGCGGCAGACGTACAGCAAGCCCGAGAATCCAGTCTGCGCGGCGAATCGGCGTATAGCCGCCCCGAGGCCCTGCTGGTCCCAGCCCTGGACGTAGCCGCCTCCGAGTTCGCTCCGGTCAACCTGATTGCGGCTAGCGATGAAGATGACCGGGAAGTCTCCTTCGCGGCCGGCCTCCAGCGCGGCCCGGACGGTGTTCTCCGAGACGGGGCCAATGCCCAGCAAGGTGGCGGGAAGCGCTGGCCCGTCGCCCAGGGACCACAACGCTTCCACCAAGTCGGACATGCTGGGGCTACAGCGATTGCCGGGGCTCATGCCCAGGGGCTCCACGCGATGCCTGGCCACACCAGTATGGTGAGGAGTGCGTCTAACTGACCACCTCATTTAGCCGCAGCGCCTTGCTTCACCTGCCGCCAGAGACCCTCGTGGGTCGGGGCGATGGGCGCCCTGTAGACGGCTGAGCAGGGGCATGGAATGCGACTCAAGCTTAGCCGGGGGGCTGCCGATATCCGTATGGGAAGAGAGCCTGCCGGCTTAGTGGGCGAAGTAGGTGGGTGCTATGGCCGAAGCACTGGCGCTGAGCATGGGGGCCAGACCGGCGTACCGTTGGGCTATCGCCTTCAAGCCCGGCCTGGCAGAGCTACACGCTGACGCCCTGTTGCAGCACCTGGAGCAGCGGTTGGCTGTTGGGTGGGCCCTGGAGGTGGTGCCGTTGGCAGGCAATGGTGGGGGGCAGGCCGGGACGAATGGCCAGCGGAGGCCGGTAGCTCGCATCCCGGCGATGTGCTCGCCGCGCCAGGCGCTGATGTGGGAGTTCCGGGCGCGAGCCGAGCCCTCGCTGTATTGCGTGGGCGGTTTCCTCCTTGCCAACTTGAGACCTGATGGCTCCCTGCGCCACGAGGCTGCCGGGCGCTTGGCCTGCCGCACGTGGCCCAGGGAGCAACTGGGCCGAGCCCTGAACATCCTGACGGAGCTGCGCGACGCGGGCGCATTCGAGACTCTCAGAGCAGAGCACTTGCAGCCGTGCCGCTGTGCCGTGGATCTGGCTCTCATGGAGGTCGAGGGGCACTTGGTGGGCAGCGTGCCAGTCTCTGACCGGGTCGGGCTGGCGCCCGCGCGGGCCTGCCCTGAGCTGGAGGGAGGGGTCCCAGGCGAGCAGGGCCCGGCGAGCGATGTGGACGGCAAGGGCGCAGTGGCCGAAGTGCGGCGGGCCGCCGCTTTCGTGAGGGCGGTGGAGGAGCGCAGGCACACACTCGAGCGCATTGCGCAATCCGTAGCTGCTCAGGCGTCGCCGACGCGAGGTGGTCGCTCGCGCTTGGGTGCGCTGTCCCTCGAAGAGGTGGCCCGGCTGGCCGGTCTGGAGTGTGGCCTATTAGTCCGCATTTGCCGCAATAAGTACGTCCGGTTGCCTGGCGGCAGCACGGCGGTGTGTACAGCCCTTTTTGCAGACGCGTAGGGGGGCCCGTAGCGTGCGGGCACTGACTGCGAGCTTGGGTTGAGGTGGGACATGGCCCCCGCTCCCCCCGCCAGCGAGGGGTCGGGGCCCCTGACGCGCCGGCCACGAGTCGCAGCAATTCCTCCACCAACAGCAGTTCGCGTGACGCGGAAGCGAGCACCGCCCAAAGCAGAGCTCCCCAGGCTTCTCTGTGCAGAAAGCCCCGTTGCCGCTGATGCCCGGCCGAGGGCCAGGGAGGCGCGAGGGAGGGTACAATGCCTCGGCGTCCTGCACGGAAGCAGCCCGCCCGTTCGTTTGTGGCCGAGATGTCCCTGGTTCGCCGTTACGCCCCCTTCGTCAAGTACCTCGTTGCTCGTCTGGACCCGTGTCTACCGGCGCACGTGAGCCGAGAGGCCATGCTGCGCTGTGGGATCTCGGCTCTGGTGCGGGCCAGCGAGTCCTGCCAGGGCGTGGAGGTGGGGATGTTTGAGCGCTTCGCCAAGCGCCGCGTGCGGGAAGCCATCGTTGTGTACCTGGGTGGGCTGGGGGTGGCCAACCCCTCTCATGCGCGGCTGGACGAGTTGGCCGCCGCCCTCTTCGAGCTAGAGGAGGAGTGCCAGCCGGGAGCCCTGGCCGCGCTGGCAGACCGGCTTGACCTGGAGCTTGACGAGGTAGAGCAGCGGCTGGCGGAGGCCTCGCGGTTCTGCGCCCTGCCCGCCTGGGCGTTGAACGGCGGGGGACGGGAGGTGCAGCGCGAGATGGAGGTGCTCATCCGGCTGGTTGTTGCCTCCCTGCCGGAGCAGGAGCGGCTGGTTTTCTCGCTGTACGAGGAGGAGGAGCTGACCTTCCCCGAGATCGCTCGGGCGCTGGGCATGGAGGAGGCGAGCGTCCGGCTGGCTCACGCCGCCGCCAGCCTCAAACTGCGGCGGCACCTGCCGCGCGACCTGTGCGCGCCGGAGGCGGCGCCGGCCTAGCGGCACGCAAAAAAAGGCCCGCCGCGGCTCATTTCTGGGCGCCATGCAAGCGCCTGAGCAGAGGCGGGCTCCCCCATTTGGACTCTCTGTGTTGGACGTACCCTGACTCCGATGGTTCTACTCCGTGACGGGCGTCACCCCGAAGTGGCAAAGCCAAGGAACAAAAACGCCGCGTGTTCGTCAAAGGGAACTGGTTCAGCCTACCGCCCGTCAGAGACGGGACATTCCCGTGGCAATCTTGTGCGTCAGAGGGAGGCTGCTATGCGCGAATGGCTCCTGGGCGTGACAGCAATCACGCTGGCCCTATCCTGCCTGCCTGCTCAGGCGGACATTGACCTGACCACGCTGCCCGAGCGGCAGCAGTGCCATCTCGTCATCTACAGCGCAGTGAATCTCACCGTGGTGCGCGACCGACGGCTGATCCCCCTGGCGGCGGGACCCAGCAATGTCGAGTTCACCTGGGCCGATACGCTGATAACCCCTGACAGCCTGCGCCTGCGCCTGGTGCAGCGGCCCGAGGCAGTGCAGATCGTCGAGGCGAGCTACCCCCCGAACCGAACTAATACGCTGATCTGGCGAGTGCAAAGCGGAGAGGCCGGGGATTTCCTCACCGAGGTGAGGTACTTCACCCACGGGCTCTTCTGGCGGCCCCATTACCGTGTGGTGGCGAACGACGACGAGTCGAAGCTGCGTCTGGTGGCCGCGTTCGAGATCCAGAACCAGAGCGGCGAGGACTACCAGCAGGCGCAGATACAGTTAGTCAGCGGCGACGTGCAATACGTGACGCCCCTGCCGGGTGGGGGCAGGGGGCTGCCCAGGGCTCAGCAGGAAGTGCCCTTTGGCAACTGGGCCTACGGTGCCGTGCAGCGCCTGACGGAGGCCGGCGTGATCGCTGGGTACGGCGACAAGGCCCTCAAGGGCGACCGCGCTATGACCAGGTATGAGTTCGGGATGGCTCTGGGGCGAGCCCTTCAGCAGCCCGACCTGGACTTGAGGCTGGAGCAGAACGGCGCCCTGCGCCAGCAAGTGGATCAACTGGCGCACGAATTCCAGGCAGAGGTGGCGGACATCGCCAGCTACGTCGGCGTTGGTGGCGAGCAGCTCGCCCGGAGAGGCATAGCCCGCCGCGGCGCGGAGGGCCCCAGGGGCGAGATGGGGCCAGCGGGGGCGGCCGGCCCAATGGCGCTCGCGCCCACGTCCGCTCCAGCGCGTCCGCCTGCTCCCGAGGCTCCCCCGCCGGTGGCGCCGGAAGCCCTGGGGGAGAGCTATATCTACGAGATCGGCGGCCTGCACGACATGAAGGACGACTGGCGGGTGCGCTACGTGGCCGTGGAGGCGCCGGGGGTTCCCTGCAAGGTGCGCCATAGGTTCGAACCCAGCAGGTATGGCCAGCGGGTCCGCAAGTTCTACGTGCTCAAGAACGACGAGGCCTCCGGCCTGGGCCAGTCGCCTTTGGCCAGCGGGGAGGCCTACGTGCTGCGCGACCTCCAGGCCAACGGCCTGACCCCGGTAGTGGTCTCCCGCTTGCCGTACGGGGCCGTGGGCGCGGAGGTCGAGCTGGATGCCGGCTTCGACCCCCTCATGGTGGCCGAGCGCAAGCTCATGGACTACAAGAAGCTGGCGCTGTCGTTCGACCGCTTTGGCAGAGCCGCGGGCTGGGACACCGAGGAGGACTTTCAGGTCGAGATTCGCAACCGCTCTGAGAAGACGGCTACCGTCGAGGTCCTCGAACACCAGGAGGGCGACTGGACGCTCACCAGCGACACGGTCTTCGAGAAGGTGGACCAGAACACCGTCAAGTTTGCGCTCGAGGTGCCCAACCAGGGCAGCAAGCTGGTCAAGTTCCACGTGACCAAGCATTTCGGCAAGAACTCGAAGGGCGAAGGGCAGTAGCATGACCCGCCGGGCGCAGGCGTCCCGGCGGCAGCTCAGACAAGGAGGAGGGAAGAAGTGAGACCATTCGTGATTCCGGCAGTGTTGCTCGTAGTCTGCGTGTCGCCAGCCCTGGCCGATGTGGACCTGACCACGGTGCCGGAGCGGCAGGCCGTGGAGATGGTGGTCTACGGCAATCAGGATGTCACCGTGGTGCGCGACCGGCGCACCATCGGCTTCCAGCAGGGCATCAACCACATCGAGTTCACCTGGGCGGACACGCAGATAGACCCGACGTCCATCAAGATCCGGGCGGTGAAAGACCCGGACAAGATCCTCATCCAGCAGGCTTCCTACCCGCCGAACCGCCAGAACACGCTGGTGTGGACCATCGAGTGCCTCCAGGCAGGGAAGTACCTGATGGAGGTCAGCTACTTCACCAGCGGCATCAGTTGGGGCCCCCACTACCGGGTCATCGCCAACGACGACGAGAGCAAGATGCAGCTCTTCGGGGCCATCGAGCTCCAGAACGGCAGCGGCGAGGACTACGAGAACGCGCAGGCCAAGCTGGTGGTGGGCGACCTGCACGTGGTGCAGCAGATTGCGGAGCTGGCCAAGCAGGACATCGCGCTGTGGAGCTTAGGCGGGGGTTGGTCCGGTCTGGGCGAGGTCGTGCGGCGCGTAGAGGTTCGCGAGCGCGCGGCACCCGCCGTGCCGGGAGCGGCGGGCAAGCCGCCGCAAGTGGCGATGGCCGGTATAGGTGAGTATTTCATCTACACCATCGAGGGCACCCACGACGTGAACGACGGCTGGCGCAACCGTTTCGCGGCCATCAGCGGCCAGGGCGTGCCCCTCAGCGTGCTGCACCGCTACGACCCCGCGCGCTGGGGCGAGGGTGCCCGTAAGTTCTACGTCTTCCGCAACGACCAGGAGTCCAAGCTGGGCGCCACGCCGCTGGCCAGGGGCGCAGCCTACGCCCTGCGCGACCGCACGCAGGCCAACCTGATTCCGGTCGCGACGACCGAGATGCCCTACAGCCCCATCGGCGAGAAGGTGGAGCTGGACGTGGGCAGCGATCCGCTGGTGGTCGTCGAGCGCAAGTTGATGGACTACAAGAAGCTGGAGCTGACCTTCAACCAGTATAAGCGGCTGACGGGCTGGGACACGGAGGAGCAGTTCCGCATCGAGGTGCGCAACCGCAGCGAGAAGCCCGCCAAGATCGAGGTCTTCGAGAACATTGACGGCATCTGGGTCATCTCCACCCAGGCGCCCTACGAGAAGGTAAGCACGAACCAGGTCAAGTTCACCCTGGAGTTGGCCAGCCAGGCGTCTAAGACCATCGAGTTCACCATCAGCAAGCACTTCGGCAAGAACGCTGAGGGGAAGACGAACCTATGACACTGCCCAGGACAGACGCGACCAAAACACGAGGAGGTACGATCACGGTGACTACTCGGATTGCCAAGCTGCTGGGTGGGACGCTGCTGCTCCTGCTGACCTTTGGGCCGGATTCGCTGGCCCGGGTGGAGCTGGTGACCATTCCCCAGCGGGAGAACGTGCGCATCTACCTGGGCCAGCCGCCCTCGGCGCTGGTGCAGGAGGAGCGGGCCATCCCGCTTGAGAAGGGCCGCAACAAGGTCACCTTTAGTTGGCAGAAGGCCAGCGTGGACGGCGGCAGCCTGGAGCTGGTGCCGCTGACCGAGCCGGAGAAGGTGAGCGTGCTGGGGATTGGCTTTCCGCCGGGGTCGTCCAACTCGGTGGTGTGGGAAGTGGACAGCACGGCGGACGGCGAGGTCCGCTTCCGGGTGACCTACGCCCTGAACGGGCTGCGCTGGGCCCCTGAGTACACCGCCATCACGGACGCCGAGGAGAAGTCGCTGGTCTTCACCGCCTCGGCGGTGCTCACTAACCAGAGCGGGGAGAAGTTCGAGGGCGCCCGGGTGCAGCTCGGCGTGGGCCAGCCCATGCAAAGGTCGTTCGACCTGGACGAATCGGTCAAGGCGCAGTACCTGGCCGTCCCGCAGCTCAAGGTGAAGAAGACCTACACCTTCGAGACGGGCCTCTACAACAACAACGTGGCGCAGCACTTCGTGATCACCAACGACACCGCCTCGGGCCTGGGCCAGGAGCCGCTGTACGGCGGCAAGGTCAGGATGTTCAAGCGCGACGCGCAGGGAGAGCTGGCCTTCACCGGCGAGGATGTCATCCCCTTCACGCCCGTCAACGAGGAGGCCAAGCTGTACCTGGGCAACGCCCGGGACATCAAGGTGGAGCGCCAGCAGCTTCGCTCCGACCAGGTCAACATCCGGCGGGATACCTCGGACAACGTGCAGGTCTTCGACCTGGACGAGCAGTTCGAGTTGAAGATCGAGAACCACAAGGCCGAGCCGGTGCAGCTCAAGCTGGTGGACCACCTTGCCGGCTACTGGGAGATGCAGGAGAATAGCCAGGCCTACGAGAAGACAGACGCCAACAGTATCGAGTTCAAGGTGGACCTGGCCCCGCAGCAGGAGAAGAAGGTCATCTACCGGGTTAAGCGCCTGAACCTGACGCCCGAAGGCGGGTAGGTGACGGGCGGCGCAGGCGAAGATGCCGGGCACAGGGGCCAGGCGACCGCCTGGCCCCGGCCTTTGGGCCTGGAGGACGGTGGTTTCGCGTGAGACACCTAGTGGCGTGCCTGCCGGTAGGCATGGCAGGCCTAGTCGGCCTGCTGGCAGCCCTGGTGCCGGCGGCGGCTCAGCCTCAGGGGACGGCCGTGCTGGTTGATGACTTCGAGCAGGGCGTCGCACGCTGGGCCACCAACGACCACAGTGCCGACCAGAGCGGGGAGAAGGCCACTTTCGTCTCCATCCGCAGCACCCGGCCCGGCGCACCCGACGTGGCAGGCGACCACGGCGCGCAGATCAGCTTCGAGGCGGCCGATGTCGGCTGGGCCAGCGTGAGCGTGCCGGTGGAAGGCAAGGTCTGGCAGCAGGAGAACTGCGAGCGTCTGACCTTGTGGCTGCGGGCGGTGGGAGCGGCCGGCACCGTCGACGTGGTGCTGAGGGCTACGTACGACAATCCCCTGACCGGCAAACACGACCTGGACGTCAAGTACACGCAGTCGCTGCGGGTGCTGCCCGGCTGGCATCTGGTAGCTCTGGAGCTCAAGGGGTTCAAGACCACCGCGGGCAAGCCGCTGGGCCCCTCGGACCTTGCGCACGTGGAGAAGCTCCAGTTTGTGCAGACCGGGCGCCTCTGGCCGCTCTCCTTCGAGATTGACGATGTCGTCGCGGAGAGCGCAGGCTACCGGTCGGGGCGGCCGTCGGTGCAGCCGGCAGAGGGCGCCATCGAGGCGGACTTCGGCAAGCTGGCCCTGCCCGCACTGGCGCAGATTGGGGCCAGCCTGCCGGCGCAAGCAGACTGGCCGGCGCTGGCGCCTGTGCGGCAACTGGCGCCCTGTGTCATGCGGCTTAAGCTGTCGGCCTTCTATGACGAGCGGAAGCAGGAGCCCGATTGGCCCGGCCTGGAAAAGGCCCTGGAACGCATAAGCGCCTGGGGGGCGCGGCCGCTCCTCTGCTGCGATCGCCCGCCGGGCTGGGCCCGGGATGTCTTCGCGTTCGGACGCGTATGCGCGGAGGTAGCAACGTGGTGCGCCCAGCGCGGCCTTCAGCCCTACTACGAGGTCTTCGACGACCCGCTGTTCAGCGAGCAGTACGCGAATGTGAAGGACGCTACCGAGGCCTACAACATCGTGGCGGCGGCCCTCGTGCGGGCCGACAGCAAGGCACAGATCGGCGGCATCGGCCTGAGCGACGCTTGGCGGGACAATGTCGAGTACTTCCTGAGCCGCGCCACTCGCCTCAACTTCTTCTCTCTGCACCTGTACGGGGCCCACAACGCGGGCATCAGCAACACACGTCTGATCCAGGCGGCCCTGACCGGCGCCTCGGTGGACCTGCCCGACCAGCTCACGCTCCAGCAGGTGCGGGAGCGCATACGCAAGGTGCGCACCGACGCCCCCCAGTTCTTCCTGACTGAGGTGGCGCTGAACTCGGTGCAGGATGCGAAGGGCGGGGCCGTTGACGCCCGCCTGCAAACGCCTTATGGGGCCGCATGGCTGGCTGCACTGGCTGGCACGGCAGCCCCGTACGTGGACAAGCTGCTGCTGCGGCGGCTGTACGGCGGGGGCTGGGGGCTGGCCGATGACCAGGGCAAGCTAATGGCGCCGTTCTGGGCCGCCTGGCTCTTCAGAACCTACTGCCCGCGCGGGGCCAAGTTCGGCCAAGTCAGTGAGTCGGTCGAGGGGATCGTGGTCTACGCGGCTCGCACCGCGACGGCCTGCAACGTGTTCGTCGTATCGCTGGCCGAGGAGTCCCAGTCGGTCACCATTCGGGCCCGCAATGTCGGCCGGCTCTCGCATGTGAGGCTACGTGGACTTCCGGGCGCAATCGGCGGCGTGGAGCAACGGGACCTGCCCACGGAAAGCACGCAGACCCTCGACCTGGAGGGGCCGGGAGTCGTGGTCGTTCAGTTCATACCTGAGCGCTAAGAGCGCGACCGGGGCTGGCGCTCGGGGGAGGCGTTGGCTATCATGCGCTGCGCAAGCTGTGGCGCAGAAAACGATCCCATGGCGGCGATGTGCGTGGAGTGCGGCGCCGTGCTGGACCTGCCGCCCGTCGGCGAGCCGCCCCAGCCTGGGGACGAGACCAGGATGCTGGAGGCCGAGCGCACTGCCATCTTGCCGCCCAGCGTTGAGGGGCCGCGGACCGAGGCAGAAGAGGAACCAGAGACCGAGGCCGAAGTCCCTGCGGCTGTTACCGTGCCGCGCCGGGGCGCCTCGGCCGTGCTGGCAGGTGTGATCGCCGCGCTCGTGGTGGTGGTGGTCGGCCTGCCAGCCGTTTACCTGCTGCTCAACTTCCAGCGGAGCCGCGAGCAAGTTGCGGCCAACCAGCCCGTGGTCGCCAACGCCATCCTGGACAACGCCGCGATTGCTTCCCTCAGCCGTGAGGCCTACCTACAGGAGGTGGCCCGTCTGTGGCCCAAGGTGATGAGCGCCCTGCGGGCCTACTCGGAGGCAGTGGCGACGGAGAAGCTCGATCAGGTAGCTACCGTGGCGGGCGACCAGCGGATCGAGGTGGACCGGCTGTACCTGGAGGCCCGTGACCTGACTCCACCGCCGGAGCTGCTGGAGGTGCACCGCAGGCTGGTGAACGCCGTGGAGCGCAGCCGCGACATCCTGGGCCGGGCGGCCACGATCGCTTCGGACCCGACCAACGAGTCGGAGGCCCTGCGGCTGGTGGAGCTGGTCTACGGGGACAGCGAGCAGGCTCAGAAGGACTTCCAGTACGTGGCGCAGCACGCTGCGGGGCTGGAGCTGACCGTTGATGCCCGGCCCTTCGAGGCCACCGACCGGCTGGCTCATCTGGCCGAGCAGGCGCGCATCGCGGCCGAGGAGGCGCTCAATGCGCCGGGCCGGCCCACGGAGGGGCAGGGGTTCGAGAGCTATGACGACATCACGCCGCCGCCCAGCCCCTCCGGCCTGCCGGAGGAGGAGCTGCTGCCGCAGAGCCAGTATCGTGAGTTGAGCGAGCAAGACCTGGAGGGCATGAACCGGCGGGAGCTGTTCGTGGGGCGCAACGAGATCTACGCGCGGCATGGGAAGGTATTCGGGAACGAGGCGCTGCAACGCTACTTCCGTCGCTGGGGCTGGTACAAGCCGCGCCCCGACTACGACGATAGCCAATTGAGCGAGGTGGAGCGGCGCAACGCCGAGTTCATCCGGCAGCGCGAGATGTCACGCTAGGCGCGGCCCCAGCGTACCGCGCCTCAGGCAGCCGCATGCACACCGACGTCAGCCAGGCGGAGCACCCGCGGCTGCCAGCCCAGACGACGCAGCAGGTCCAGGTAGTCGTCGGGCTGCATCTGCTCGGGGCGCTTGCCCGCCAGCGCGACTAGCACCCCCTCCATGACGTTGGCGCCGAACGAGCGCCCCTCCAGTTCGGGCGTGGTGGTGACCAGCGTGGCTACGCCCCGCTCGCGCAGGAGAGCGACGTCCTCGGGCGTCGTCGTGTTGGTGATGATCGTCTTGCCGTCCATGCGGGCCGGCAGGTTGCTCCGAATGTAGTGGAAGTCGCCCGCCACCGACAGCGGGAGGCGCATCGAGATGGTACAGTTCACGCTGCTGCTGGCGCTGGGACTCCTGGTGGCCGTGGTCGTGCTGTTCGCCCTTGTGTCGAAGCTGCAAGGCGAACTCCACCGCATGTCCCATCAGGTTGCCGACCTCAGGAAGTGGGCCGACCAGGTCTAGGCGTGGCTGCGTACGGAGGCGAGGCCCACCACCGTTGCTGCGGAGCCGAGGCGAGTCGCGCCGGCACAGCCTGCGCCAGCGCCTACGCCGGTCGCGCCGAAGGTGCCCGCAGCTCCCGAGCCGGTGGCCGCCAGACCCGAAGAGCCCGCGCCTCCGGCCAGGCCTAACGTGCCTGTGACGCCCGAGATATGGGTCCCCAGAGCCGAGGAGCGTGTGGTCCCGCCAAGGCCGACGGTGCCGGCAGCCGCTGAGCTCGTGGCTGCTAGACCCGAGGCACCCGTGCCGCCGGCGAAGCCCAAGGTGCCGGTCACACCCGAGATACACGTTCCCAGGGCTGAGGAGCTTGCGCCGCCAGGATGGCGGTTGAGCAGCGGCTCACCGTCCGACAGGCCGCCGATGAGCTGCGCTACCTGGTTCGCCGGCTGCGCTCGCCGGCCCTCGAGCGGCACGGGTTCGTGGACGGGCTGAGGGCCCACCTGGCGCCGACTGCACAACGGTCGTCGGTGTCGGCCCCGCTGGCCATGTCGGCGGGTCGGCAACCCGACGCTGGGAGCGTCTGTGGCCATCGCCGAACAGGGGGTCCGCACTGGGCACTGGTCCTTTGGTTGCACACCTGCGGGCTCCAGCAGAGGCCGATTGCATCCACCGAGCCGAGAGGACGTGGGCCTGACGCGGCGCTCTTGTGATGAATGCCGCTTGACATAATCGGCGGATCCATTATAATATTGAATATATTCGATACTGCGTCCGCATTGGTGCCATGGATCAAAAGCTCTTGGCTCGCAGATTCGCCGCTCTGAGTAACGAGACCCGACTTGGCATCGTGGAACTGATCGCTGCTCACAAGGAGATGTGCGGGTGCGAACTTGTGGAACAGCTCGGCATGAGCCAGGCCAACATCTCGCGGCACACCAGTATCCTCCGCGACGCGGGGATTCTGCAGGACCGGAAACTCGGTACGTGGGTCTTGCTGCGGGTTTGTGAGAGCGCGCTGGCGGGCGCGTTTGGCGGCCTGCTGGATCTGGTCCGCGGCAACCACCGTGTGTCGGCCCACGAGGATGTGGAGAAGCGGTTGGCTGCACGGTGCGAGGGGAAATGACTCAGCAAAGGGGGGGACGGTACTTGGGCGGCGGGAATCGAATTATACCGATTGCTGCATGAATGACGCCGCCCGCGACACGTCCTGGTGCGCCAGCTCTTCTTCCATACCGTTCGGTCGCAGGTAGGACGCAGGTGTCGCTGGTGCTCGGCAGATGGGGAACATGACGGTTGAGCAGGCCAGGCAGCGCCTCTGCGAGCATGTCGACGGCGTCTTCCGGGAGCGGTTCGGCATGGGCTTCGCGACCGCGTCGTTGACGACCACACGGACACCCTCCTGTGCTCGAAGATGCGTGAATACCTCGGAGGACCGGAGGACGCCAAGTGCTTCGCGCTGCGCTACGAGGAAGGCCGGCGGGCCCAGGAGCGCGCAGTCCAGGCCATCCGGAGGCGAGCCCGGGGGCGCATCGTTGACATCGGCTGCGCAGAGGGCGCGCTGACGGCCGCTATGGGAGCCATCGCCGGAGTGGACAAGGATGCGGACAACACCCGCTGGGCAAAGGCCGCGTTCCCCGGCATTGACTTCTACACCTGCGACATCCAGCGTTGTCCGTTGCCTGCCAAGTACGACACCATTGTGTTATGTCGGTCATTGCACGAGTTCTCCGCTCCCCGAACTGTCCTCCGCAACCTGCGGCGCAGCCTCGCCCAAGGCGGAAACCTGCTTGTCGTTGAGCAGGCGGGCTACGCAGGACGAATGGGGACCCATCTGCTGGCCGCGGGCTACACGGTTCTCGAAGCCCTCAGTCTCGGCATCTAGCACCAGCACCGCCGCTTTCGCGAGATGCTGTTGATCGAGGCCGAGAAGGCCGAGTCCACGTGAGGGGTACGAATGCTGGCGCTGCAGCGCGGCTGCATGGACCTGTCGGCATTCTCAGAGCCCATGCCGAGGGAGGCCCTGCGGCACACGGTTGGGGCGTTCGTCTACGGGGCCGGGCAGACCGGCGTGTCGGGCTCGGTTCGTCGGATGGGAGCGGCCCAGAACCGCGTCTCTCCCGCTCCCAGCATCCCACGGCTCTTGGGGATGGGAGGGAGTCTTACGGTCGGGCGGCACAGGTTCGGTCGTTTCAACCCTGGGGCCCGCCGGTGCTGCTGCCGGGATTTCTTCGGCTGCCTCGGCATGCTCAGTCCCCCGTCCCTGGGTGAGTCGCGCTATCATGGTCGCGACGCGAACCCTCGCTGGAAGGAGGCCCACGCAGATGGGGAGAGCAGAACAGATGAGACTGACGGCGGCGAGAGCTGCCGCCCGGCAGCTGCTCCGTCTTCTGGCGGCAGGCTCTGACCAAAACCTGCTGCGCATCATGAAGGTCGCAGAGCGCGTACCGCTGGGCCGCGAGCACACGGACCAGGTGCGCTGGGTCCGCGGCCTCTTCGAAGCCGGCCACCCGGCCACCCTACTGGCCATGCGTGTGTTGCGCGAGGCGCACCCGAACTACCGTACGGGCATGGTGATGAACCTGTTCGTTAACGCCGGCTGGCTTGGGGATGCCGAGCGGCAGGCGATCGCGCAACGCGAGGGCTTCCGCCCGCCTTTCCTGGTCGTGATCAGCCCGACCATGCGGTGCAATCTCCGTTGCTCCGGGTGTTACGCCGGAAGTTACGCCACCGACCAGGACTTGGACTTCGAGACGTTAGACGGCATCGTCACGCAGGCGAAGCAGATGGGGACGTACTTCATCACCATCTCCGGGGGAGAGCCACTTGTCTACCCCGGGCTGTTGGACCTGTTCGCGAAGCACCGGGAGGTGGCCTTCCAGTTCTACACCAACGGAACCCTCATTGACGAGCGGCTGGCCGATCGGCTGGTCGAGCTGGGCAACGCCGTCCCTGCCATAAGCCTCGAGGGATTCCAGGAACAGACGGACGCCCGGCGGGGGCGCGGCGCCTGGCTGCGTATCACGCGTGCCATGCGCCTGTTGGCCGAACGGAGAGCGATCTTTGCCTTCTCCGGCACGGTGACGCGCCAGAACGCCGAGATCATCTCCAGCGAGGAGTTCGTGGACCTGATGGTGGAGAAGGGCTGCTATTTCGGCTGGTACTTCACGTATGTGCCTGTCGGCCGCGCGCCCTCGCTGGGACTGATGCCGACGCCGCAGCAACGCGACATGCTCCGCCGACGAGTCCTCGAATTCCGACGCACGAAGCCGATCTTCATTGGCGACTTCTGGAACGATGGTCACCTGACGGGAGGCTGTATCGCCGGAGGCCGGAGCTACCTGCACGTCAACCATCACGGCGACATCGAGCCCTGCGTTTTCGCCCACTTCGCCGTGGATAACATCCGGGACACGTCCCTGAAGGAGGCGCTCGCAGGGCCGTTTTTCAAGGCCATCCAAGCGCGGCAGCCGTTCAACGAGAACCCACTGCTGCCCTGCATGCTGATTGACAACCCGCGGGTGCTGCGTGAGGTGGTCGCGGAGACGGGCGCGCACCCCACCCACGAGGGGGCGGAGACGCTGATCACGGAGTTCGCCGCGGGGCTGGACCGCTATGCGCAGCAGTACGGCAGACTGGCCGACGAGGCATGGCAGACCGGCTACAGGCACGCCAAGGGCGAGCCGCTGGTGGCCGCGACGGGGGCAGAAGAACGATGAAGGTACTGCTCATCGCGCCCGCCTGGCACAGCCCGCTCCAGGGCGGGGCGCCCAGACAGAAGGCGCTTTTCCCCCCACTCGCCCTGCCGCTGTTGGCCGCACTCACACCGCCTGACGTCCAGGTTCGCCTCGTGGATGAGGCCGTCGAGGACGTTGACCCCGGTGCGGACGTTGATCTCGTGGGGATCAGCGCGATGACGACCCAGGCGCCGCGCGCCTACGAGATCGCCGACGTGTTCCGCGGGCGAAACGCCCAAGTGGTACTGGGCGGAATGCACCCTTCGGCGCTGCCGGAGGAGGCCGCCCAGCACGCCGACGCCGTCGTGATCGGAGAGGCGGAGGGCGTCTGGCCGCGTGTCGTCGAGGACGCACAACGCCGCCGACTGCGCCGCTTCTATGTTGGCGACGGGCCGCCGGACCTGAGCGCCCTGCCAGCGCCTCGGCGGTCGTTGCTGAAGCCGGCAGGGTATGTCACCACTGCCGTGCTGCAGACGACGCGCGGTTGTCCCTTCTCGTGCGCCTTCTGTGCCGTGAGCAGCTTCTTCGGGCGCACCTATCGCTTCCGGCCGGTCGAGGAGGTGATCCAGGAGGTAGCTGCGCTTCGCGACCGTCTGGTGTTCTTCCTGGACGACAACATCGTGGGGGCCCCGGCCTATGCCAAGCGCCTCTTCGACCGCTTGGCCGACCTGGGCAAGGACTGGGTCAGCCAGGCCTCCCTGACCATGCTCAAGCACTGTGCGCTGCTGCGGTCGGCGGCCCGCAGTGGCTGCAAGGGGCTGTTTGTGGGATTCGAGAGCCTCTCTGAGGGGACGCTGCGCCGCTGGGGGAAGACGTTCAATGTGGCCACCCCTTACTGGGAGGCCATCAACCGACTCCATGACCTGGGCATAGGCGTGATCGGCTCATTCATGTTTGGGGCCGACGAGGACGGCCCCGACGTGTTTGAGCGCACGGTAGACTTTGCCGAACGAGCCCATCTCGATGCAGCCCAGTTCTCTATCCTCACCCCTCTGCCGGGGACCAGGCTCCACGACGAGATGCAGCGAGAGGGCCGGTTGATTGAGCGCGACTGGGCGATGTACGATGGCGGCCATGTTGTCTTCGAGCCGCGGCGCATGTCAGTGGAGAGGTTGCAGGAAGGCTTCCGCTGCGCATTGGCGCAGGCCTATTCCCTGCGCAGCATCCTCCGACGCACTTGGGACGCCTGGCTGCGGCGCCCGATGGTCCTGCAGGCCAATCTGACCTTCCGACGCCGCGTCCTCAACTACCTCGGGCGGACCGCCGGGGGGACGGAAGGGAACCCAAGCAGGCGGGGAGGGGCTCCCAGCCGGCGCGGCCATGCGGGTGCGGAGACAGGCCGGATCTGAGGCGCGGAAGCTGGCTGACTGAGACCTCACTGCCCACAGAAGCAGGGCTACGCCGTGGAGCCGGCTGCGTGGGCTGGAGTTCAGATGTCGGAGAAGATCATCTCGAAGATGCGGTCGTAGACAGACCTGAGGCCGAGACCCCCGAACACGATCACCAGGATCGCTCCCACCAGCAGCGTCACCAGCAGGGCGGAGACCCCCAGGATCTTCATGCGCGTGCTCTTCTCGCTCTCGTAGTTCTCCGCGATCTTGGTCAAGCTCTCGGGCAGCGTGCCGCTCTCCTCGCCCGTGGCGATCAGGCCCAGGTCGGTGCGGCGGAACTGGCCGCTGGCGGCCAGGGCCGCGGACAGGTTGCCCGTCTGGCGCAGCTTATAGGCGTGAGGCAGGAGGGCCTGGCTGATGGGGCGACTGGCGGTGGCCAGGGCGGCGGCCTCGGCGGCGTCGGCTGGGGGCACGCCCGCGTTGTACATGGCCGCCGCGGTGCGGGCGAAGCGCGCCAGGGCGGCACGGCGGCGGATGCCGCCCGTGAGCGGGTTGTGCAGCGCCAACCAGTCGCGCAGGCCCCACAGCGGCCGGGCATTGAGGCCCAAACGAAGCGCCTGCATGCTGAAGAAGATGGCCGCGTAGATGGGCAGGATGACGTGAACCAGGTGGTTCGTGTAGCGGTGAACGCCGTTGGCGAACGATTTCTCGTCGAGCAGCAGGGACAGACTGGGCAGGGGCAGCCCCACCACCAGCAACACCCAGAAGTATGCGCGCTGGAGCATGGTGGCGCGCTCCATGGCCATCTCGGTCTCGTACTGGTCGGCGATCTGGTCGCAGACGACGTCCAGGCGGCCGGTGCGCTCTCCTACCCCGAGCATGGCGGGCGCGAACGGGCCGAAGACGTGGTCGAAGGCAGTGAACTGGGCCGACAGCGACTTGCCGGCCGCCGCCTCGGCTCCCATCTGGCGCAGGAGGCGGCGCAGCCGGATGCTGCCGACGCGGTCCTGCACGGCGTCGAAGGCCGTGGCCGGCGAGACGCCGGCGCGGAACAGAGCCGCGAGCTGGCGGAAGCAGACGGCCAGGGGCCCCTTGCGCATAGGCCAGAGAGCGTAGAGCGGATGCCAGCCGGCAGTACGCGGCCCTTGGGCGCTGATATCCTCCAGCGCAGTCAGCCAGACGCCGCCCTCGCGCAGCTCGGCCACCGCGGCCTGTTGGCTTTCGGCCTGGCAGGTGCCCTCGACGGGCTCTCCGGTGCCAGTGCGTCCCTTGTAGTGAAAAAGTGGCATGGTCAACCTACCCGCGGGCACGCGGATGCGGTTGGTGCCTTCGGCTTGCGAGGCAGCTCTCCCTGCATGCCCAGTCACGCTGGGCACGGAAGGTGCATGGGCGCGCTGGAGGAAATAGCCGCCGGCCTGCTTTCCCTGCTACAGCGCAGGTAGGCTGCGCCGATTCGGTGTTGTTCAGCAACCCGCCGCATCGCCCGGGCGTGCCGGGGTGGTCGCCGCTGACAGCCGGTGCCCGCCCGGTGGGAGGAGGATTGGGCATGCCGAAGCTGGTGCTGGTGAATCCGATCCGTTCGGAGAGTCCGTTCCGTCTCAGCGCGCGCACCAATTTCACGCCTCTGAGCCTGGCCTATGTGGCCGCCTACACGCCCGAGCACTGGGACATCGAGATAGTGGACGAGAATGTCGAGCCGCTGCGGCTGCCCGCGGCGGACCTGGTGGGCGTGACCGCCTTTTCGGTGAATGCCCCGCGCGCCTATGAGGTCGCGCGAATGTACCGCGAGCAGGGCGTCAAGGTTGCTATGGGCGGCATCCACGCCTCCATGATGCCCGACGAAGCGCAGCAGTACGTGGACACGGTCGTCATCGGTGAGGCTGAGCCGGTCTGGGAGCAGGTGTGTCGCGATTTCGAGCAAGGTGAGTTGAGGCGGCAGTACCACGGCGGGCAGGCTGACCTCAAGGGCCTGCGGCATCCCCGCCGCGACCTGCTTTCCGACAAGTACTGGCTCCACAGCGTGCAGACGGCCCGAGGCTGTCCGTTCGCCTGCGATTTCTGTAGCGTCACGGCCTTTAACGGCCGGGTCTTCCGCATGCGGCCTGTGAACGAGGTGTTGGACGAGTTGGAGACGCTGGCCGGCGTGCACATGACGTTCGTGGACGATAATACCTTCGGCCACGGCCGCGCTGCCCGGGAGCGGGCTATCCAGCTCTTTGAGGGCATGGTGGAGCGCGGCATCAAGAAGCGCTGGGGCACCGGCGCGTCCATTGACATTGCCGAGCACCCAGAGGCCCTGGCGGCCGCGCGCCGGGCCGGCTGCAACACCCTGTTCATCGGCTTTGAGGCCCTCGACGAGGAGAGCCTGCGGCGGATGAACAAGCCGCACCAGGCGAAGGCCGCCCGCAGCGGCTATCGCCAGGCCATAGACACCATCCACCGCCAGGGCCTCTGCATCTTCGGCTCCGCCATCGTGGGCTTCGACTCGGATGAGCCTGACACCGGCGAGCGGCTGGCCCACTTCATGCTGGAGGCCGGCGTGGACATTGGCTTCACCACGATTCTGACCCCGCTGCCAGGGACTGGCCTGTGGGAGCGCATGAAGGCGGAGGGTCGGCTGATCCATACAGACTTCCCCGAGGACTGGTATCGCTACGACTTCACCGAGGTAGTGTTTCGTCCGGCCAAGATGAGCGTGTGGGAGCTGAAGGAAGCCCGGCTCCGCGCTCAGGACATCCTCTGCCGCCGGGGACGGCCGGTGGCGAAGATGGTGCGCACCTGGCGCGATACGAGGAACGCCTACGCCGGCTTGGTTGCTTATCGGTTCAACAAGGTGCTTCAGAAGATGCAGTGGGCCCGTCGGCGCGAAGGGCCTAACCGGCTGGCAGCGCAGGCGGCAACCGTCGTCAAGCGCCCTCGGTCGCCGGGACAGATCGCCGACTGAGCGACCCCGCCGATGCTCTTCGATTGGCCCTGCGGGGCGCCGCCGGCGCCGCGAATCCCACCAAAGGGGATGCAGCCATGCAACGCAGGATAGTGGGACGAGCCACTGCTGTGGCAGGTCTGCTTCTGTTGGCTGCCTGGGGGTCGGGGTGGGCTGATGGGCAGGCAGCGTTGCCAGGCGGGGGGACGCGTCCGCAGGCCGATCCGGCCGCCCTGGGTCGGGCCTTCGCGGCCGTGGCCAAGCAGGTCACGCCGGCGGTGGTGAACGTCAACACCACGAAGATCGTGCCCGGCCGGGGCGTATTCCTGGAGGACCCGCTGCTGCGCTGGTTCTTCCCGGAGCTGGGCGGCGAGATGCTGCGGGAGCCGGCGCGCAAGATCACCGGCCTGGGCTCGGGCGTGGTCGTAGACAGCCAGCAGGGCCTCATTGTGACCAACAACCACGTCATCGAGGGCGTGGACGAGATTCGGGTCATCCTGGCCGACAAGCGCGAGTTTCCGGCTACTCTGGTCGGCCGGGACGCGGCCACTGACCTGGCGCTAGTCAGGATCACAGGCACGGAGCTGCCGCAGATCAACTGGGGCGACTCGGACGCCATCGAGGTGGGGGAGTGGGTGCTGGCCATTGGCTCGCCCTTTGGGCTCAGTCAGACGGTCACGGCGGGCATCATCAGCGCCAAGGGACGCCCCAACCCGGAGGTTGCCACCTACGTGGACTTCCTCCAGACTGACGCCGACATCAACCCCGGCAACAGCGGCGGGGCTCTGGTTAACGTGAGCGGCGAGCTGGTGGGCATCAACACCGCCATCTTCAGCCGCACCGGCGGGTCGCTGGGCATAGGCTTTGCCATCCCCAGCAACACGGTGCGCAAGGTAATGGGGGCCCTGCTCAAAGATGGCCGGGTCGTGCGAGGCTGGCTCGGATTGCTGGTAGAGGAGCTCACCAGCGAAGACGCGCGCAAGCTGCCGGAATGGGCCCGCCGGGGCCTGCTGGTGCGCAACCTGGTTCTGCACAGCCCGGCGGATACCGCCGGCCTGATGCCCGGGGACGTCATCGCCACGGTGAATGGCCGCGCGGTCGGTAGTGCCAGCCAGCTGCGCGATCTCATCGCCGAGAGCCCCAGCGGCGGCAAGCTGCGCCTGGAGTTCCACCAGGCGGAGACAGGCAAGCGCATGCAGGCGACTGCCGAGGTCATGGAGCAGCCCAAAGACGCTCAGGGGCGGCCGTTTCCGGGGATCTAGGCCACAGCAGGCCACCGCGATGTGGGATGTGCGGTCTGGGATGTGCGGTCTGCCAGGCACTCCGCGCCATGCGCCCGAAGAGAAGGAGCATGCTCAGATGGCCGAGGATATGGAAGAGCTATACGCCGAACGGCTCAAACGTTACGTGACCACCATGCGCAATGGCAAGGCCGATTGCATACCGATTCGTCCGTTCGTCGCCGAGTTCACGGCTAAGTATGCTGGATACACCATCCAAGAGGTCACGCACGATTACGAGAAGGCGTTCGCGGCGGCCCGCAAGTGTGCGGCCGACTTCGACTGGGATGCCGTGGTCGGCAACATGGTCTACGTGTGGACCGGGCTGACGCAGGCCATCGGGCTCAAGTACTACGCCGTTCCGGGGGTTGACCTGCCGCCCGAGACCGCCTTCCAGTATCTCGAGCCATCAGAAGAGAACGCGTATATGCAGGCGGACGAGTACGATCAGCTCATCGAGGACCCGACCGGGTTTCTGTTCAACGTCTGGCTGCCGCGCGTCTCGGCGGACGTTAGTGCGAGGGGAGAGCCGACCTCGTACCGCAACAACCTGTCCTTCGTCAAGGGCGGCATGGCGATGCTGTCGTACTTCAACGCCTTTGCGAAGCAGGGCGCCTTGCTGCGGTCCGAGTCGGGCACCGTCTCCGCCATCTCGGGCATACTGAAGGCGCCGCTGGACATCCTGGCCGACAAGCTGCGCGGGTATGTGGCGCTGAGCCTTGACCTGTTGGAGCGGCCGGACAAGGTGCTGGCCGCCTGCGAGGCCCTGAGGCCGCATCTACTGCACGTGGCGCTTTCGGGGGCGGATCCCGAGAAGAACGTGCCCATCACCATCTGGATGCACCGCGGCTGCGTGCCGTTCGTCTCGCCCAAGCAGTTCGAGACCATCTACTGGCCGACACTTAAGCCCATCATCGAGGAGCTCTGGGCGCAGGGACATCAGGTGCTGTTCTATGCCGAGGGCGACTGGAACGCACACCTGAAGTCCTTCGCCGAGCTGCCCGACCAGAGCATCATCTACCACGTGGACAGGGCTGACATCTTCGAGGTGCACCGCGTGCTGGGCGACAGGTTCTGCCTCAGCGGCGGCATCCCCAACTTCCTGTTGGGCTACGGCACGCCGGACGAGGTGCGCGCCTACTGCAAGAAGGTGATTGACGGCGTGGCGCGCGACGGCGGCTACATCATGGACGCCAGCGCCATCGTCCAGGACGACGCCAAGGTAGAGAACATGAAGGCCATGACCGACTTCACCCGCGAGTACGGCAGGTACTGAGGGAGGCACCGCAATGCCCAAACCACAGGAGCCAAAGGTAAAGCCGGGCGTCTGCATTCCCTGGGAGGAGAAGCTCAAGGAGCTGCCCGAGATCACGGGAGACAAGCAGTTGGTGCAGAAGGTCTGGGAAGACATTGACGCCCTGGCCTACGTCTACATCTGGCAGTGTCTGCTGTCGTTCTGAGTAGGAGCCGCGCCCTCGCGGCGATTGCCTCGGTTGCGCCCTGCACGCGCCGCGTCATCGTGGCGATGTGCGAAGTCCATGCGCCTAGCAATGCGATGAAGCCTCAGAAAGGCCACAAAGAACTCCGCAAGGCACGCTTCTCCGCGCCGAACGCTGCCTATCTCATCACCTCGTGCACGTACAACCGACAGCCACTTTTGGCGACGGAACGGGCCGCGGAGATAGTGATCGGCGCCCTCCGTTGGCTCGCGGCCAAGGGCGTCATTGAGCTGTGGGGGTACGTGGTGATGCCTGACCACGTGCAGGCTGTCATAGTCCTGACATCGGACGAGCCACTGGCGAGCGTCATGCAGCGGTTCAAGAGCTACACCGCGCACGCGCTGAACAGGCTGTTGGGCCGTCGTGGGCCTGTTTGGGTACCTGCGTACCACGAGCATGGCATCAGGCGCGTCGAGCGCCTGGAGGATGTGGTGGCTTACGTGGAGGCCAATCCCGTGCGGGCCGGGCTTGTCGAATCGGCTGGGGACTACACCTTCTCCTCGGCTTCCAGCAATCGGTGCCAGGATGCGTAATCGCCGCGAGGACGCGGCTCCTACCGGTGCCGCGGTGGCGGGCGATCAGAACAGCACTAGCCGTGCCTGGAGGGTTTTTCCATGAGGCGTTTGGTTGTCGTGTCTGTTGCTGTGCTTGGCTGTCTGGCGCTCTTCGTGGGCCTGGAGTCGTGCGCCCAGACGCCGCTGGCGCGAGCTGACCGCACGCATTGGTTCATCCTGGAGGTATAGCCCACCGATGCCCGGCAGAGCATCCGCGGAAGTCGGCACGTGTCGCGGCAGAGGAGAGAAGTCAGTGAAGCAGTTGCTATGCGTGTTCACCCTGGCCGCAATGCCTGCTGTTTGTGTCGGCCAAGGCTTTCAGGCCGAGGACGGCGGCTTCGTGCTGCGCCGCGGCGAGGAGTACGTCCGCTACGCCGGCGGCTCCTGGTCTGCGGGAATCGAGGGCGGGCGCAGCATAAGCTGGCACGTGTTCCTGTGGCACGACGACTGGGTGTATGAGACTCAGCAGCAAGGAGCTATCGAGACTGGCCCGACGCTGCACAGCGACGGCAGCATCACCGTGTCCGGAACCTTCTCAGCGCGGGAGGGATCGCCGCCCATGAAGTATACGCAGCGGATCACGCCTTCGCCCCAAGGCGTCCGCGTGCGCTGCGAGCTTGCCAAGAGCGGGCCGCTCAGACTCACCGATGGGGTCTGGCTGCACATCTTCGCCAGCCGCGAGAGCTTCGCTGGCGCCGAACGCGCGTGGGGGGCGCCGTCGTGGTATGGGCCAGTCTCGGCCACGGCCAGTGGTGCCGTCGGCAAGCTGGGCATCGAGGTGCGCGAGGGAAGGGCTGTCTGCCTGGCGCCTGCGGGCCTGCGCGAGGCCGAGAAGGAAGGTGCGGGGAGCTCCTACGTCTTCCGGCTCAACCTGCTGCCGGGCGACTTCGCGGTGGCTGACAAGGCGGTGTCAGAGTACCGGATTTCGTTCGAGGACATGCCTAAGAGCTTTCCGGGGGAGGTACGCCCGATGCGGGAGAAGCTGACGATCCGCACTGTGACCCCGAACTCGACCACTGTGGGACTGTACCAGAAGCTCGAGCTGACCGTGGACGTGGCCGCCACCTACGACAACCCATACGACCCTGACGACGTAGCTCTGGATGCGGCCTTCACGGCGCCCTCGGGGAAAAGCATCAGTGTGCCCGGCTTCTTCATGGTGAAGCAGAGACGCGAGGTACACGAGGGCCATGAGCTGATGATCCCCGAGGGGAACGGTACGTGGCAGGTGCGCTTCGCGCCGACGGAGACCGGCCGGTACACCTGGCGGTTAACGCTGCGGGACCGCACCGGCGAGCTATCCGGCGGCGAAGGCGCCTTCACGGCCAAGCGCAGCCGCAGCCAGGGCTTCGTGCGGCAGAGCAAGGCCGATCCACACTACTTCGCCTTCGACAGTGGGCAGGGGTACTTCGCCATTGGGCACAACCTGCCCATCTACCACACCAGCGGCCAGCTTGGCGACGAGGCAATGCGCAGGTTCGCCGCCGCCGGGGAGAACTACAATCGCTGGTGGATGAGCTCGTCCGGCTTCGGCATCGAGTGGATGGACAAGCTGGGCTGGTATCGGCAGGACGCCGCCGCGCGCGTTGATCTGATGCTGGACCTGGCCCAACAGCTCGGCCTGTACTACATGATGTGTATGGATACCCATCAGGATTTCCGCGAGGGTGGGTGGGAGCGAAACCCCTACAACGTGAAGAACGGCGGCCCCTGCCAGACCGCCGGTGACTGGTTCACCAACGAGACCGCCAGGCAGCTCTACCAGAAGCGCCTGCGCTATACGGTGGCCCGCTGGGGCTACAGTCCTAGCGTGCTTTGCTGGGAGTTCGGCAACGAGTTCGAGGGTTGGGCCGACTCACCCAACGAGATCAAGCTCCCCTGGCACAAGGAGATGGCTGACTACCTGCGGTCCCTCGACCCCTTTGGCCATCTCATCACTACCAGCTTCTGGAGCAACACGGGGCCGGAGGAGTTCTGGCAGCTTGGTAACATAGACATCGTGCAGACGCACTGCTACACCAACGACGACAACAACGTGGCCGAGCCCGTGCGCGAGTACAGCCTGCACCAGTGGCAGCGGTTCGACAAGCCGCACGTGTTCGGGGAGTTCGGCATCCGCAGCCACACGACGACAGCCGACAAGGACCCGCAAGGCTGGGCGATCCACAACGCGCTCTAGGCCGGGCTGTTCAGCTTCTGCGCTGGCGGGCCGATGCCGTGGTGGCACGAGGATTACCTAGACAAGCTCAATCTGTACTTCCACTTCACGGCGCTGGCCAACTTCGCGGCAGGCCTCCCGCTGGGCGCTGCCAAGTGGGAGCTTCTGGAGACGACCGCGCCTGAGTTCGTGGACAAGAACCGCAAGCCGGAGACGCAAGACATTGTGATCTCGCCGCTCGTTCGTTGGGGCAGAGCGGAGAACAACGAGTTCGTGATCCTGCCCGACGGCAGCATCGAAGGCGGGCGTCGGCCCGACTACCTTCTGCACGGGCAGGGCCACCAGGACCTCAACAACCCGCCCACGTTCATCGTTGGCTACCCGCAGCCGGGCGAGTTCATCGCGCGCGTGGGCGTGGTGTCCAGCTCCGGGCTGCTGCGCGTGTGGGTGGATGACGAGCTCCAGCTGGAGAAGGACCTGCCCTGCGGCGAGGGGCTGGGGACGAAGAGCGAGTGGCGCGAGGAATGGAAGCTGTGGGAGACGACCTACGACATTGATGTGACCGTGCCGGTGCCTGCCGGTAGACACCGCATCCGCATCGAGAACTTCGGCAAGGACTGGGTGCAGATCGCGCGCTACACTTTCACCGGCTGCAAGGTGCTGGACAAGCCCAATCTGCTCGTCTGCGGCATGAAGACCGAAGGGCTGGCGATGCTGTGGCTACAGAACCGCGGTAGCTGCTGGTACAACCACGCCGGCAACGGCCAGGTCGGCAAGGTTGATCCCTGTACCCTGACGTTGCAGGGGCTGCGCGACGGGCGCTACCGGCTCGAATGGTGGGAGACGTGGCGGGGCGAGGTTGCCCGCACCAGCCAGGCACGCGTCAAGGAGGGCAGCCTTACCCTTCCGCTTCCAGAGATAACGACCGACGTGGCCCTCAAGCTCAGACGGTTGTAGGCTCGACTGTCTCCCGCTCCTGCTCAGCTCGGGGGTTGCCCGCGTCCTACGGCTGCCACTCGTTCGCCTTGGCCAGCCGCTGCAATCGCCCGGGCTGCCCCAGGCGCTGATACAGGTTCTCGGCCCAGGCGTAGGTGTCCGGCACGTCGCCGATCAGGGCGAGGTCCAGCGGCCAGAGCAGGCCAGCGACTTGCGGCAGGTCGGTGTAGCGCAGGCAGTTGAGCATCTCAATGGCCGGCCCGGTGCCATCCGGCGAAGAGGCCGCATTCTGGGTGGCCGGCGGCGACTCCAGGAAAAGCGCACGCAGCCTCCCGTCCAGCAGCGCCGCGTATAGCGCCGCCGCGCACATCTCCCCCCGGGCGGCCAGAGCCACTTGACCGGCGTCTACCTCCTCCAACGAGCGCACGGCTTCCAGGGCGCGCAGCACGTCGTACACCTGTAGGCTAGCGATGGTGCGGCCGGTCCAGGCGCAGGCCCGGCGCAGGTGCCACTGAAGCTCCGGGCCCCAGGAGGTCTCGCCGGCGCCGCGAGGCTCGATTGTGGCCCTGGCCCACGGCAAGCCGAACTCACCGGCAAAGCTGCGCGCCGCGTTCCGCGTGTCGCCGCGCATCGCCAGCGAGACCAGGCACGGCGCTGGCGTCTGCACCTTGTTGCCGATGCCGAACTGCCCGTGCAGCCGCCAGCCCTTCTCCGAGGTGTAGGCGAAGCGGGACCCGTGGCTGCCGTTGTCCTCCTGCTCGAACTCGATCTCGGGCGCCAGGGCCGCGGGCTGGGCGGGGAAGTGCTTGAAGGTGTGGACGCGCAGCGCCGCGATCAGCTCTTTGCGAGCCTTCGCCAGCGCCTTGGCGTCGGGGATCTCCGGGGGCTGGGCTACCTTGAGCAACTCATCGTGGATGGTCTTGGTGCGATCCTCGGGCAGCGGCCCGTTCACGAACACGCGCAGAGCGTCCTCCGACTCCTGGGCCTGCTCGGACTCGTCAATGTCGCCCACCTGCTCCGGCGACACCTCCCTGCCCGCCAGGTGATGCAGGAACCAGGAGAAGATGGCGGTGCGCGATATCTGATGGTACGAGTGCGGCCCTGGGGTCTCGACCAGGCTCAGGTTCTCGGGCGCGCCCAGCATGTCGTACAGCTCGCGCAGGCGCTCGTAGACCTCGCGAATGGAGGCGATGGTGAAGATGCCGTCGCGGTTGGCCGAGCCGATCAGCAGCGGGCGTGGGGCGATCAGTGCGCCCACGTCGGCGAGGTCCCAGAGGTAGGTGTTGATCCACCACATGCAGTCGCAGTGGCCGTCAATGGTGCGGTCAATGATGTGCGAGGCCAGCGTAGCTGTGCCGCATACGGGCGCGGCGCACTTGATGCGCTCGTCGCCGGCCGCCAGCCACCAGCTCATGGCCCCTCCGCCGGAGATGCCTGTGACGCCCAGCTTGTCGGCGGCCACCTCCGGTCGCTGCTGGAGCAGGTCGAGGCCCCGGATGCCGTTGAGCAGCTCGATGCCGGCCGGGGTGTAGCCCCGGCTGTACCAGTGCCACCAGCCCTCCCGATAGCAGCCGTGATGATAGCCCCGGACCTCGCCAAGCTGCACCGTCTCCACTATCAGGGCCACGAACCCCAGCTCGGCGAAGCGTCGCGGGTGCGCCTGGTAGTGGACCTTCTGGGTGTCGGAGTGGCCGCAGACGTAGAGCACCCCAGGCGCGGGCGCCGCCAGGCCCTTGGGGACGTAGAGGTTGGCTACCACGTAAAGCTGCGGCAGGCTTTCGTAGTAGAGCTTCTCCACCGTGTACTTCTCGCGGTCCAGAACCCCTGTGACCTTGGGGTTCAGCGGTGGGCGGCCACCCTGCGGCGGCAGCTCATGCAGGCCCATCATCTCCATGTACTGCCGTCGCTTCTCTGGCAGCAGCTTGCGCCAGGTGGCGGCGTCGGTGAAGTCGGCCAGGGCCTGGTCGCTGATGCGTCGCGCCTCGCGGCACAGATAGCTGCGCATGTCCATGCACATTGGCTCCTTCGAGGGTGAGCGGGCCGCCCTCCACGGCTGCGCTTGAGCAGCGGCTCGCCGGGGCAGCGGCACCAGCGCTGCTGCGGCGGTGGCCTTCAGGAAGTGGCGACGGTTCATGGGAGACGCTTTCCCAATTCCTGGAAGTCGCGTCGCATGGCCGTTTCCGCTTCGGGGAAGCGCATCCCTGCCGCCGGATGGTACGTTGCCAGCAGCGGCCGGTCGCCGTAGGTGAGCGGGCGACCCCGGGCCTGGGCCAGCTTGTCGAGGCCGGTCAAGGCCTTGAGGGCAACTCCTCCCAGACAGACCAGCAGCGGCGCGTCAACCAGGGCGATCTGGTGGTCCAGGTACTCCCGGCAGGCCGTCATCTCGTCTGCGCGTGGGGCGCGGTTCTTCGGCGGGTGGCACTTGACGACCGACGTTATGAAGCAGTGCTCGCGGGGGAGCCCAATGCCCGCGAAGAGCTCATTCAGGAACCTGCCCGAGGGGCCGACGAACGGCCGGCCTGCCTCATCCTCTTTGGCACCTGGTGCCTCGCCGATGAGAAGCACTTGCGCGCCGACGGGCCCCTCGCCCGGCACCGCAAGCGTGCGGGATTGGCTCAGCCGACAGAGCCGGCACCGGCGGATGGTCTCCGCTAGCTGCCTCAGCTTCTGCTGCGCCGTCATGTCTTGTCCTGGCTGTCGCCCCTGTGCTCCTGTCTGGCGCGAACTCGCGTTCGCCGGGCGCGGCGCAAGTCCTCCTTCACCCGCACAACGTCGCCTGTGGACAGGAAGGACTGCGGCGGCCCGGGCGCGAAGGCATACAGTAGTTGATTCGGAAGGGAGATGACGCGCATGAGCAAAGGTGAACGGCGCCCTCCGCTGACGCGCCGGGAATGGCTGGGGCGCAGTGCCGCACTGGCGGCCGGGGCGGCGGTGCTGGGTGCCAAGGGGGGTACGGCTGTCGCCCAACCGCCCGGGCAGCGCGCGCAGCCGCGCATCAAGCAGTCGTTCACCTGGGGCACGTACGCTCGCGGGCTGACCCCGGAACAGCTCATCCGAGAAGCTGCCGCCACCGGCTACAAGTCCATCGAGATGGGCCCGCAGGAGCACTGGCAGGCCATCAAGGACGCGGGCATGACGGTGGCCATCTTCGTTGCCGGCGGCGGCTTCGCCGACCCGGAGAACCACGATCGCGTCGAGCAGCAGCTCAACGGCGCCATGGACACCGCCGTGCAGTATGGCATCAAGACGATCCTGTGCCTCAGCGGCAACCGCAAGGGCCGCGCGGACCAGGAACTGTTCGAGAATAGCGTCAACCTCTTCAAGCGGGTGATGGCCAAGGCTGAGGACAAAGGCGTGGTACTGGCGCCGGAGCTGCTCAACAGCAAGGTGAACCATCCCGACTACTGGCTCGACCACACCGCCCTGGGCGTGGAGCTGTGCAAGCGGGTCGGCTCGCCCAACATCAAGCTGGTCTACGACATCTACCACATGCAGATCATGGAGGGCGACCTCATCCGCACCATTCGCGACAACATCGGCTACATCGCCCACTTCCACTGCGCGGGCAACCCCGGCCGGCGCGACATGGACGACCAGCAGGAGATCTACTACCCGGCCGTCATGCGTGCCATCGCCGACGCGGGCTACCAGGGGTTTGTCGGGCACGAGCTAGGCCCCAAGGGCGACGCCCTGGAGGCCATGCGGGCCAACTTCAAGGTGTTGGACGTTTGACGCCGGTAGGTAGGAGCCGCGTCCTCGCGGCGATGCCGTGAAGCACCTAGGGCAGGAGCTTGCCTGCCCTGAGCATGCGGCACCCAGTGTCGCAAGTCGAAGGGCCTCCTGCCCATTGCCTTGTAGGACGAGCGCATTCGCTGCCTTGCCGGCGTCCATGCCAAGTCGGGGCGAGACGCCCCTCGTACAAACGGCACTTGGTGTCTCGGCAGCTTGCTGCGGGAACACTAGGGCGCCCGGACGGAGTCCAACTCCGCCCTTACCCGTTTGTGCTCCCTCGCTTACCCACGTCCCCCTTGGCCTCGCTCAACCACTTCAGGGCCTCCAGGGGGGTCATGGTATCCAGGTCCAGCTTCTTGAGGGCTTCGATGAGGGGGTCGGGGGCGGCCTCGAAGAGCTGGAGCTGCATCGGCGGTCCGATCCCCCGCGCATCCTCGGGCCTGGGGGCCACCGACGTAGCGGATTCTGACTCCAGGCTGTGCAGGACTTCCCGCGCCCGACGGATGACCTCCTCGGGCAGGCCGGCCAGCCGCGCCACCTGTATGCCATAGCTGCGGTCGGTGCCTCCCTCCACGATCCTGTGCAGGAACGTAACCTCGTCGCCCTCTTCCTTCACCGCCACCCGCACGTTCTTCACGCCCGGTATGATCTCAGCCAACTCGTTCAGGTGGTGGTAATGCGTGGCGAAGAGCGTCTTCGCGCCGACGCTCCTCAGGATGAACTCGGCGACCGCCCAGGCGATGCTCAGGCCATCGAACGTCGAGGTCCCCCGGCCAATCTCGTCCAGGATCACCAGGCTCCTGCGGCTGGCATTGTGCAGGATGTTGGCGGTCTCGTTCATCTCCACCATGAACGTGCTCTGGCCGCTGGCCAGATCATCGAAGGCTCCCACGCGGGTGAAGATGCGGTCCACCAGTCCAGTCTTCGCAGCCTTGGCCGGGACGAAGCTGCCGATCTGGGCGAGCAGCGCGATCAGGGCCACTTGGCGCAGGTAAGTGGACTTGCCGGCCATGTTCGGCCCGGTGACTATCAGCATCACCGTGTCCGAGCAGTTGAGCAGGCAATCATTGGGCACGAACTGCCGGTCCGCCAGGGCGCGCTCCACTACTGGATGCCGGCCTGCAACGATGCAGATCTCGTCCGACTCGTCCACCAATGGCTTGCTGTAACCGTTTTCCACCGCCACGCGCGAAAAGCCGACCAGCACGTCTAGCTGCGCCAGGGCGCGGGCGGTCTTGAGCACGCGTGGAGCGTGCGCTGCGACCTGGGAGCGTATCTCGGCGAAAAGGGCCTGCTCCAGCTCGGCGATCTTCTCCTCCGCGCCCAGCACTTTGGCCTCCTGCTCCTTGAGGTCGGGCGTGATGAAGCGCTCGGCGTTGACCAGCGTCTGCTTGCGGATGTAGTGATCCGGGACCAGGTGTAGGTTGGGCTTGGAGACCTCGATGTAGTAGCCGAAGACCTGGTTGAAGCCCACGCGCAAGCTCTTGATGCCGGTGGCCTTCCGCTCGGCCGCCTCCAGGCGCGCGATCCACTGCTTGCCAGAGCCGCTGGCCTGCCGCAGCTCGTCCAGTTCCGTGTTGTAGCCGGTCTTAATGATGCCGCCCTCGGTAGTCTGCGCCGGCGGGTCCTCGACGATGGTGCGGTCAACCAGATCGGCGACGTCCTCGAGCGTGTCGAGCTGGTCCCGCAGCTCTTTCAGCAGCGGCGCGGCTGCTGCCTCCAGAGAGGTGACGATGGCAGGCAGGCGGCGGATGGAGTCGTGCAGGGAGCGCAGATCTCGTGGGCTGGCTGTGCCGGCGGCCGTGCGGCTGATGAGGCGCTCCAGGTCGTAGACGCCCTTCAGCTCCCCGGCGAGGGTCTGGCTCAGGGCCTGGTCGTTGACGAGAGCCTCCACCGCCTCGTGGCGGCGCTCGATGCGCTGCCGGTCCAGCAGCGGATGGAGCAGCCACTGCCGGCACAGGCGGGCGCCCATGGGCGTCACCGTGCGGTCTATCAGCTCCAGCACGGTGCCCTCGGGGCCGCCAGTGCGCAGGGAGCGTTCGAGTTCGAGATTGCGCCGCGTGGCCGCGTCCAGCACCATGTAGTCGGTGGTGTAGTAGACCGAGAGCCCCGTGAGGTGGGGGAGAGCGGCCAGGTGGTTGGCCTGGAGGTAGTCGAGCGCGTGGGCGGCGGCCTCGATGGCCGCGGGCATGTCCTCGATGCCATAGCCGCGCAGCGAGGCCACACGGAAGTGCTTCATGAGGCGCTGGGCCGGGGTCTGGCCGGACATGGCATCCGTGTCCAGGCGCGTGACGTGCGCGCTGGCGACGCCCGCAATGATCTTCCGCAGCGCCTCGTCATCGTGCAGCTCCTCCGGCAGCAGGCACTCGGCCGGTTGCAGGCGGGCCAGCTCGTCCAGCAGGGCCTCGGGCGGGCCCTCGCGGGCCCGCAGGCGCTGGGCCTCCGGCCGCATCTCGGTGACGCGGAACTCGCCTGTCGAGACATCCACCACCGCCAGGCCGAACGTCGTGTCCTGGCGGCTCAGGGCCACCAGGTAGTTGTTGGCCCTGCCCTCCAGGATGTCGTCCTCCAGCGCGGTGCCTGGCGAGATGACCCGGGTGACCTCACGCTTCACCAGCCCCTTGGCCTTCCTGGGGTCCTCCATCTGGTCGCAGATGGCCGCCCGGTAGCCCTTCCTGATGAGCCGCGCCAGGTAGCGCTGCACCGCATGGTGCGGCACCCCGCACATGGGCACCCGCTGGCCCTTGCCGGCCTCCCGGCTGGTCAGGGTCAGCTCCAGCTCGCGGGCGGCGACCTCGGCGTCCTCGAAGAACAGCTCGTAGAAGTCGCCCATGCGGAAAAGCAGCAGCACGTCGGGGTACTGCCGCTTCACCGACCGGTACTGACGGAACATCGGGGTGAGCTTGTCCATGGGCGCCACCAGCAAGTGGATTATAGCACCCGCCCGTCACGCCCGCAACGGCGGGGGGCGGAATCGCGTTTGCGCCTGTGCGTAGGGGCGGGGTTCACCCCCACCCGACTCAGGATTGTGGAAGGAGGGAGACTAGCGGTACGCCTCGGCCATCTCGATGCGTTCGCGCATCGGCGGGTGGTCAAAGAGCCAGAAGACGATGAAGCGGGGTGGGTTCGGGTGGGTGAGGTTGGCGGCGGCGAGCTTCTGGAACGAGGAGATGGCTGCTGTGGGGTCCTGGGTGGCTTGTAGGCTGAACAGGTCGGCCTGCCGCTCGATATGCCGCGAGATGGCGCTCGTGGCAGGCGTGAGCAGGAACACGGCCACCAGAAACAGCAGCGCCAGCAGCGGCAGGCTGGCAACGTCCCGGATGGACTCATACCCCAAGCGCGGCAACCGGCGCACGAGCGGCGGAGCCGCGAGCCGCACGAACAGCAGGCACACGCCGATCACCACAATGGCTGTGGCCACGCCCTTCCACACATCTCGCCTGACGTAATGCCCAATCTCGTGGGCCAGGACGCTCTCGATCTCGCCCGGCGCCATCTCGCGCAGCAGCGTATCCCACAGCACAATGCGGCTGGTGCCCAGCAGGCCGGTGACCTCGGCGTTGAGCTTCCGCGTCTGGCGGCTCTTGTCCGCCTGGTAGACGTCCTGCGCGGGCACGCCCTCGCGCCGGGCCAGGGTCAGGATGCGCCGGCGAAGCGCCTGATCTCTCAGCGGCTCAAACCTGTTGAACAGAGGGTCAATGGCCACCGGCAAGATCACCATGAAGAGGACTACCAGCGGCGCCGCGGCCAGTGTGCCCCACAGCGGCCACCATCTGGTGCGGCGCATGAGCCAGTAGCCGAAGCCGATGGCGGGCGTGGCGATGACCAGCATCACCAGCAGGCTCTTGACAGCGTCCCAGAGCCAGCCGGGCAGCGACTGATCCGAGAGGCCGAAGTGGTGCTCGACCACATAGTCAGAGACGAAGGCAATGGGCGCGCGCAGCAGGGCGGCAATGAGCAGGAGCAAGGCGATCGTCGCCCAGTGCGACGCTGGGCCGCAGGCTCCCTGCACCCTGGACGATAGGCGGCTGGCGAAGCCTGTGAAGGCCAGGAGGGCGAGGGCGCTAAACGTCCAGGCCTGATCCAGGAAGTACAGCGCGTAGCGAACGTCCGAGTAGCGAATGGCCTTGGCCTGGTCGTGTTGGGGCTGCTGGGCAAGCGCCGGTAGGTTGGTCACTACCAGGAGCAGGCCCAGAGCCAGAGCAGCCACCCCAACGAATGTGCTCCGGGCTGGCGAGGCGCACGGGCGGCGGCCCCGCCTGCGCTCAGTGGCCACTGGGCGCCAGCTCCCCTTTCAGACCCCAGACGAAAGCCTCGGTTACGCGCGCGCGGACCAGGCTTCCCTTCGACGCGGGGCTGCCTGGGAACAAGGTCAGCTTGTTGGTGCGTGTGCGGCCCTGGAGTTGGCCCTGGCGGCCTGGGCGCTCGCCCTCCACCAGCACCTCGACGGTCTGGCCGATGAGCTGAGAGTTCACCTGGCGGCCAGTCTCGTTCTGGAAGGCGATTAGGCGCTCCAGCCGCCGCTGCTTGACCTCCTCGGGCGCCTGGTCGGGCATGTTGCTGGCGGCTACCGCCGGGCGGTTGTTGTACTTGAACATGAACGCCTGGTCGAAGCGGACCTCTTGGAAGAGCGCCAGCGTGCGCTCGAAAGCCTGCTCGCTCTCGCCTGGGAAGCCCACCATGACATCCGTGGTGATGCTGATGCCGGGCACGCGGTCCCGTGCCTGCTGCACGAGGTCGAGATACTGCGCAGCCGTGTAGGTCCGGTTCATGCGGCGCAGCACGTCGTCGTCGCCGGACTGCACCGGCAGGTGCAGGTGTTCGCACACCTTGGGCAGAGCGGCGAGGGCCTCGATCAGCCGCGGCGAGCAATCTTTGGGGTGCGAGGTGGTGAAGCGGATGCGCTCAATGCCCTCGGTATCATTGGCAAAGGCCAGCAGGTCCGGAAAGTCAACCTTGCGGTCCAGGTCGCGGCCGTAGCTGTTGACGTTCTGGCCCAGGAGGGTGATCTCCTTGCAGCCCTGCTCGGCCAGTTCAGTGATCTCACGCAGTATCAGCTCGGGCTCCCGGCTCTTCTCCGCGCCGCGCGCGTAGGGCACCACGCAGTAGCTACAGAAGTTGCTGCAACCGTAGATGGCGGTGACCCAGGCGCAGACGTCGTCGGCGCGCTGCTGGGGCAGGCCCTCGGGAATGCGGCGTTGGAAGTCGAGGTGTAGAGCGCAGACGCCGGCCTGTGCCCCCTCGATGGCCTGGGGTAGCGAGGCGTAGTCGCGCGGGCCAATCAACAGGTCCACGTGCGGCGCGCGGCGGCGAATCTCGTCGGGGATAAGCTGTGCCATGCAGCCGCAGACGCCCACCAGCAGCCCCGGGCGCCTCTGCTTGAGCACGCGCAGCTCGCCCAGGCGGCTGAACACCTTGCGGTGCGGCTTCTCGCGCACCGAGCAGGTGTTGAGCAACACCAACTGCGCCTGGTCTGGAGTGGGGGCGGGCTGCCAGCCCAGGGCTGCCAGGATGCCAGCGATGGTCTCGCTGTCGTGGAAGTTCATCTGGCAGCCGAACGTCTCGATGTAGTAGCGCCTCGGCATTGCGCCGCTATGCTACCACGCCAGGCAGGTGCGCGCAAGCACGGTGAGGGCAGGTTGCGGAGGGGCTTACAGACGGAGCGTGCCGATCACGCGGCCTTTTACTTGGCCTCGTGGCCTAGCGAAGCGATACTGCGCCCAATCCGCTCGTAGGCCTGTTGGGCGACGGCCTGGACCTGCTCATCCTCGAAGAACTCGCTCATGGTCAGCGGGTTGAGCGCCTTCACCACACTGCCGCCCTCGGTCTCATAGACGATCACGTTGCACGGCAGCAGCAAGCCGACCTCGTCATTGGCCGAGAGCGCCTTATGGGCCAGCGGTGGGTTGCAGGCCCCCAGAATCACGTAGCGCTTGAAGTCGGCCCCCAGCTTCTCCTTCAGGGTCGCCTTCACGTCTATCTCAGTCAGAATGCCGAAGCCCTCCTGCTTGAGGGCCTCCCGCACTCTCGACACCGCCTCTTCGTAGGGGATGTCGAACCTCCTGCCAATGCCCAACTGGTGTTCGCCGGCAGACACCGCGCTCACTCCTCTTCAGGATACCTGATCTCCAAGTCGATCTGGACGGCGTTGGCGATGCTCCTGTGCAGCAGGCACTGGTGGGCGGCGCGGAACACAGCCTTCTGGCGGTCGGCAGGCAGCGGTGCCGGCATGTCTACCTTGAGGTTGACTGTCGCAATGCGCTTGGGGTGCTCCAAGACCTCCCAGTCCGCGCTGATACTGAAGCCCTCGTAGGGGAGGCCGGCGCTGGCGCAGTAGGCTGCAATGTAGACTCCGGCGCAAGTGGCCAGCGAGGCGCAGAACAGCTCCGTGGGCGTCGGCCCCCGGTTAGAGCCGCCGATGTCCTCGGGAACGTCCACCGTGAACCGCTGATCCCGCACGCGGACCTCGAACCGCAGCCCGCCTGCATGCGTCACCTCCATGCGCATCACTGGCTCTCCTCCTGGTCAGGCTTGGGGGGCGCCTGCTCCTGGCGCGGCTCCACCGCGCACTTGCTTGAGAGTCAAGTGGGCACTCCCAAGCGAGGCAAGATGAAGGCGTTCAGCAGCACCCAGACCCCCAGGATCGCGAGCGGCACAAGCAGAGCCTTCAGCGTGTCCATTGCACGATGCCCCTCTCCACTTCGCGATTGCTTGCCGTAGGCCCTCGCGGACGGCCTCAATTGCGCGCCAGCTCGTCAGCGGCTGGCGCCGGCCCGCACCGCCTGTCGCGCGAGCCGCTGGTCTTTCTCGAGCTGTCGCAGCAGCACCTCGGCTATGACGTCGCAGGCCTTGCCGATGAGCGGATCGGCCAGTGCATAGAACGCGCTTTGGCCTTGCTGGCGCACGCGGACCAGGTGAGCCCGGCGCAAGGCCGCCAGGTGCTGCGAGACGGTCGCTTGCGGCAGGCCCGTCAGCCCCTGAAGCTCGCCGACGCTCTTCTCGCCCTCGCGCAGCAGGTGCAGAATCTCCAGGCGCCTGGGATGGGCCAGGGCCTTGCAGATCTCAGCGTGTCGCTCGTACAGGTCGTTCACGTTCTTCCCTCGAACCGAATATTCTAATACTCCGATACCTCCCGACGTTCTGCTAGCTGCACCACAGTTCGCATCTCCTCGGCCTTTGGCCGGCAGCCCATCCGGAAGGGGGCCAGGCACAAGCGCGCGGCGGCCAGCTAGGAACGAACGGCGCTTCCGGGCCCCCGGGGCAAGGAGCCGGGCGGCTCCCGGAGTAAGGCGGCCCACGTTATTTGCTGGGGGTCGTTGACTTGCGGGGCGAATTGGAGTAAAAACCACTGAAGTGTCCCGTTCCGCCTGCCGGGCTGGTACTTGCCGGCGGCGCACTGGAGTGCCGGTATGCGTGGTGCTGGAGGGCGCATGAAGGGTATTGCGAACCCTCGGGCGCGGCTAGGCAAGCGCCACGATTGGGGCCGCTCGGCGGCCGGTGACACGTCAGGTATGGAGCAGCCTCAAGAGTTACCCCTCGAAGTCGAAAGCGGTGTACGGCGCCTGCTCGGGGGCGGCGAGGAGATCGTCTACAGCCTGGCCACCGACATCGGCGAGGACGGGCGCTACGGCCAGCAGTGGTTGGTGGTCACCAATCAGCGCCTGCTGCTGATGTCGCCGGACGGCGATGGTCGGCCGCGGCAGGACCTCCCCATCAAGGACATTGACTCGGCCCGCATAGACAACCTGGTGGGCAACGGCATTTTCGAGGTCACCACCAACGGCACCGTCCACCAGGTACTGCGCTACTCTAACACCCTGGCCACCGACTTCGCCAAGCTGGCGCGGGCGATTGAGCGCTACGCCAAGGACAACAAGCCCCTGGATCCGGAGGCGCTGCGCACCCGCGAGGACCAGAAGCGCTGCGAGAAATGCGGGCGCGTGCTGCCCCCGTGGACGGACGTGTGCATCGCCTGTATGAAGCAGCACCGCACCATCCTGCGGCTCATGCGCTACGCCTTCAAGTACAAGTGGCACATGGTGGGCGCAACGCTGCTGACCTTCGTGGGGGTGGGGGCGGGGGTGCTCGGGCCGTGGCTGATCAAGCCGTTCGTGGACCAGGTCCTGAACGGGCACACCGCCAAGGGCACCGGCACGCTGCCGACGGAGGCGCGCCTGCACCTGCTCGGGCTCCTGATGCTGGCGTGGATTGGGCTGGAGATCATCACGCGCAGCGCGACCGCGGTGCGCAGCCTGGTGGTGGCCTGGATGGGCGGGCGCGTGCTGCGCGACATCCGCGCCGCGATGTTCGCCCAGCTGCAGCGGCTGACGCTGAAGTACTTCGACCAGAAGAAGTCGGGAGCGCTCATCAGCCGGGCCACCCACGATGTGGAGCGCGTCAACGTGCTCATCGTGGACATCTCCCAGGAATTGGCCTCCCAGGTCTGCATGCTCATCGGGATCGGCATCATGCTGATGATGCTGAGCTGGCGTCTGGCCCTGCTGGTGCTGCTGCCCGCGCCTCTGGTCGTGGTATCCACGCTCACCTTCTCGCGCATCGTCCACCGCCTGTTTCACCGCCTGTGGCGCCGCTGGTCCTGGCTCACCTCCCGCATCAACGATAGCCTCTCCGGGATGCGCGTGGTCAAGGCCTTCGCGCAGGAAGACCGGGAGATCAGCAACTTCACCAAGCGCAATGACGAGCTGTTCCAGCACGGGTACCGCGCCGAGAAGGCCTATGCGGTGTTCGCGCCGGTGATGGCCTCGCTGATGGCGGCCGCCTATCTCATCGTCCGCTACGCCGGGGGCCGCTTCGTGGTGCTGCCCGGCGCCGCCAACCTGACCACCGGCTCGCTGATGACCTTCCTGGGCTACATCTGGATGTTTTATGCGCCCATCGAGTTCCTCACCCGCATGAGCAACTGGGCGCAGCGGGCCACCACCTCCGCCGAGCGCGTCTTCGAGGTCATGGACGCCGAGCCGGAGCAGTACGATGCGCCGGACGCGGTGGCCCTGCCGCATCTCGAGGGCAAGGTGGAGTTCCGCGACGTCACCTTCGGCTACGTCACCCACGAGCCCGTGCTGCAGAACATCAACCTGGTGGTGGAGCCGGGCGAGATGCTGGGCCTGGTCGGCCACAGCGGCGCGGGCAAGAGCACCATGATCAACCTGGTCTGCCGCTTCTACCAGGTGGACGAGGGCGGCCTCTACATTGACGGCGTGGACATCAACAAGCTCAAGCTCAAGGACCTGCGCAGCCAGATCGGCGTAGTGCCCCAGGAGTCGTTCCTGTTCTCGGGCACCATCGCCGACAACATCGCCTACGGCAAGCCGAATGCTACCCCCGAGCAGATCATGGCCGCCGCCAAGGCAGCCAACGCCCACGACTTCATCATGGTCATGCCCGACGGCTACGATACCGAGGTGGGGGAGCGGGGCGCCCGCGTTTCCGCTGGCGAGCGCCAGCGGATCGCCATCGCCCGGGCCATCCTCCATGACCCCAGAATCCTGATCCTGGATGAAGCTACCTCCAGCGTGGACACCAACACGGAGAGGCAGATCCAGGAGGCGCTGGCGCGCCTGGTGAAAGGGCGCACCACCTTCGCCATCGCCCACCGGCTCAGCACGCTGCGCAACGCCGGCCGTCTCTTCGTCCTGGAGAAGGGCAAGTGCGTGGAGCAGGGCACGCACGAGGAGCTGCTGGCGAAGAAGGGCGTCTACGGCAGGCTGGTGGAGATGCAGTCCGAGATGAGCAAGGTCACGGCGGTGGGGGGCTAGAGCATGTTCGAGGGGCCGCCGCAGGAGCAAGTCAGCCTGGTCAAGCCCCTGGTCGCCGGCGAGGACCCGGAGAGCAGCGAGGTGCGCATGCTGGACCCCGCGCGGGTGCGCCTGTGGCGCAGCGAGACTGGACACCTGCGCATGGACATCAAGGATGAGCGCTGCATCCTGCACGTCAAGGTGGCCTGCGCCTATCCTCTGAGCAGTCCTGACCAGCACATGGGCTTCCGCGATGCTGCCGATACCGATATCGGCATGGTATTCAACCCGCGCGAGTTGGACCCGGAATCCTACGCGCTCGTCAAGGAAGAGCTGAAGAGGCGCTACTTCGTCCCGGTCATCACCCGCATCTACCAGGTCAAAGAGGAGTTCGGCGTCGGCTACTGGGACGTGGATACCGATAAGGGTCGGCGGGAGTTCATCGTACGCGGGATACGAGACAGCATCCGGGAGATTGGCGAGCGGCGCCTCATCATCACTGACGTGGACAACAACCGCTTCGACATCCCCGACATCGAGGCCCTGGATGCCCGCAGCTACCGCATGATCGAGAAGGTGCTGTAGGGCTGGCCCAGGGTGGGGCGGCTGGACGCGCGTCCGGCGCGCCGGTTAGCCGCAACGACCTCATTCTGCTTGGCTCCTTGGTCGCCAAGCGGTACAATGCGGTCGCGCTTGTGCGACTTGCCATGGCAGGCACCGACAGCTCGGCCCCCACCGTCCTCATCCTCTACATGTCCGTCGGCAGCGGGCATCGGTTTGCGGCTGAAGCGCTGAAGCTGGCCCTGGAGCAGCGTCGGCCAGGAGTTCAGGTGCAGGCCCGCGACCTGGGCCAGGCCAGCGGATCCTGGCTCATGCAGCGCTTGCCCGCCCTGTATGGCCGGCTTCTGCGCGTCGCCCCCGGCCTCTATGACCGCGCCTGGGACAGCCCGGCGATGGCCGGGCCGTTCGCCCTCGTCGAGCGCTTCTGGGGCCGGCGCAACCAGGCGGCGGCTCAGCAACTGATTCAGGAGTTGGGGCCCGATTTGGCCATCTGCACCCACGCCGTGCCTGCCAGAGCGGTGGCGGCCCTCAAGCGCGAGGGCCTTGGTGTGCCGATGCTGTGCGTCCCCACCGACCTCGGCCTGCATCCCTACTGGCCCATAGAGGGTGCCGACGCCTACTCCGTGGGCGCCGAGCCACTGAGGAACGACCTCATCCAGCGCGGCTTTCCGCCGGAGCGGATCAGCGTTCTGGGCATCCCCATCCGGCTGGCGTTCGCCGAGGGGAGCAAGGAGCGGCGACAGCCTGGCGTTCCGCCCAGGGCGCTGATGCTGGCTGGCGCGCGCGACCAGGGGCCCTATGGGCAGGTGTCGCGGGAGATAGCGGCCATCCTGACAGGAGAAGAGGCTGACCGGGGGCGCTTTCAGGCCGTCGTGGTCACGGGGAACAATACCAGCCTTGAGGTCGCCCTGGAGGGCCGGCGCGGGGAGTTCGCGCAGCCGACCCAGATACTGGGGTTCGTGGGCGACATGCACCGGCTCATGGACGAGTGCGACCTGCTGGTGACCAAGCCGGGCGGGCTGATCGTCAGCGAGGCCCTGGCCAAGGCGTTGCCCATGGTGCTGGTGGGGCCCCCCGTCGGTCAGGAGCGGGCCAATATGCGGCTGCTGGTGGGGCAGGGAGCCGCCGTGGAGGCGCGCGGCCCACGGGCAGTGCGGCAGGCCATCCTGGCCCTCGCCGGCGCGCCCGAAGCCCTGCGGGAGATGGCCGCGCGAGCGAGCGCCCTGGGCCATCCGAACGCGGCCTTCGACGTCGCCGATCTGGCTCTGTCCATGGTCGGACCGGCCGAAGCGCCTTCGTGAATCCCCTGACAGGTCGCGGCCTACGGGCGGGCCAGCACGGCTCGGCTGTAGAACCCTCGGTAGTCCCCGCTGTAGCGCCAGCCTGAGCCGCTCTGGATAGTGGGCCGCGACCACTTGGCATGGCTGTCGGCGTAGGCGAAGACAGCGCCGTCGTTGTGCAGGGTCGGGGCTCGGGTCGCGGAGGCCTCCCAACGGTACGTACCCTCCACCAGGATGCCGGGGCCAGACCAGGTGTCGGCGCTGTCAGCCAGCACCGCCAGGCTGGAGACGTCCTCTAGGTTCGCCATGGCCCCGCCGGATACCAGGTACTCGTTGATGCCGTAGGTGACGGGATGCGGCGCCTGGAAGGTGGTGCCGAAGTTGTACTGGAGCGGGTCCGAGGTGGGGCAGACGAATATGTCCCAGTTGGTGATATAGGGCTGGAGAGGCACCGACCAGTGTGTGGCCCCCAGCAGCCCCCGTGGGCAGTAGGGGGCTCCCCGATTGTCCTCGCTGTAGGAGAGCAGAGCCATGCCGATCTGGCGCAGGTTGCTCAGGCACGCCGTCTGCCGCGCCTTCTCCCGCGCCTGTGAGAACACCGGGAAGAGCATGCCCGCCAGAATCGCAATGATGGCTATCACCACCAGCAACTCAATGAGGGTGAATCCCTTTCGCATAGCTATTCGCTCCTTACCTGCCCAGATTAGGCGCCTGCAACTGGTTAACTACTGTCGCGCACGGCCGCGCCCACAGCCGTGGGCCGGGTCACGGCCCTTGCCGGTTCTGTGTCCCGCGGAAGGAAGGCCGTCAGTGCAGAGCGAAGATGCTCAAGGTCGCGCCTCAGTCCGTGGTGCGGGCGGAAGGGCGCGCCACGCCTACGGGAGGTTACCATGAGCCATCGCCAGCTACCCCCGATCAGCAGAAGGCAGTTCATCCGCAAGTCGTCGGCTGCCAGCGCCGGGCTGGCGCTGAGCGGCCTGTTGGCCGGCGCCGCCGGCGCCGCCCCCGACATCCCCAGGCGCACGCTCGGCCGTACTGACCTCAAGGTCAGCGAGATCAGCTTCGGCAGCTTTGGCTTCTCCAACCCAGCCGTGTTGGCCTCCGCGCTGGACGCCGGCTTCAACCTGATTGACACCGGCCCCATGTACGCGAACGGCAAGGCCGAGGAGGCTATCGGCGAGATCATGAAGACGCGCCGCAACGATGCCTACATCATCACCAAGTGGCAGGCGGAGGAGAACAGCACAGCCGCTCAGTTGGTGGCCTCGCTGGACGCGAGCCTAAAGCGCCTCCAGACCGACCACGTGGACATTATACAAACCTTCGCCGTGGACGCCGTGGGACCTCTCAACAACCAGGAGCTTTATGCCGCCTTCGACCAGGCCAAGCAGCAGGGCAAGGTCAGGTTCCTGGGCTTCTCGGGCCACGGCGGTAACCTGCCCACGGTGGTGACTCGTGCGCTGGAGATCAACAAGTTCGATGCCTGCGTCATCAAGTTCAACTTCGTGGACTACCCGGACTTGGGGCAGTTGACGACGCGGGCCGCAGAGCAGAAGGTGGGGGTGGTAGCCATGAAGCACAAGCCGCCGGGCACCGTGACCGAGCCAGCCCTCAGGTGGGTGCTGTCGCAGCCCAACCTGTCCAGCGTCTGCGTCACCATCAAGAGCTTCGAGGACGTCAAGCAGTACGCGGCTCTCGGCGGCCAGCGCCTGACGCCCGAAGATGAACAGACCTTGCAGCGGCTGGCCGCTGCCTGCGCCCGGACGTACTGCCGCTACTGCGGCAAGTGCGCGGCGGCCTGCACCAATGGCGTCAAAGTGGACGAGATCATGCGCTATGCCATGTACTACCGGCACTACGGCTACCAGGAGGCTGCGCGGCAGCTATACGCCGCCCTGCCCAGGGCCCAGCAGGCCTGGGCGTGTCTTGGTTGTCCCGGGCCGTGCACGCAGGGCTGCCCGCACGGCTTGCCCACGCGGCACAACCTCGTGCAGGCGCATCGCCTGCTGGTCTGACAGGTCATGAAGGCAGTAGCACGCGTAAGCGCCTCACTGGCCTACTGCTGTCTGCTGGTGGCGGCCGTGTGTGCCCCCAGCTTGGGCGCCGCCGGCAGCCGGTTGACGGCCGCCCTGCCGGGCGACGGCGAGGTGCCTGGGTGGGGGCGGGTGGCCGAGCCAGAGAGCTTCAACGCCGACAACCTCTTCGAGCACATTGACGGCGCCGCCCCCCTTTTCCTGGCCTACCAGTTCCAGGAGCTGGCAGCGGTGGCCTATGGCCGCAAAGGCGCCCCTGAGCAGACCATAGCAGTTGACATCTACCGGCTGGCCAGCCCGCTCATGGCGTTTGGCGTCTACAGCGCCGAGCGCTCGCCCCAGTACGCCTTCAAGAAGCTGGGCGCGCAAGGGTATGTCGCTCCTGGCCTGTGCGCCTTCTGGCAGGGCGATTGCTACGTGAAGCTGGCGACCGGCGACCGCTCGGAGGCGGCCTGGGCCGATCTTCTCCAGTTCGCCCGCAAGATCAGCGCCAGCCTCCCCACTGGCGGGCAGGAGCCCAAGCTCCTGCGGGTCCTCCCGGAGGAGGATCGCATCCAGAACAGCGAGGTGTTCCTGGCCCAGGATATGCTCGGGCACGCCTTCCTGCACGACGGCTACGTGGCCGAGTACAAGCCGAGCAAGGAGCCCACCCGGCTCTTCTTCACCGTGCTCAAGGACCGCCAGGAGTGCCGGGACGCCTACGGGAAGCTCAAGGCCTTCTTCGAGGAACGCGGAGAGGCAACCCAGCTGGTCGAGGGGCTGGGCAGCGAAGCCTTCCTGGGCCAGGAGCCCTTCTACGGGCGCAGCGTCGTGTTCCGCGTGCAGCAGGCCGTCGGCGGCGGGCTACGCGTGCCCGATTCGCCCCTGACTTCGCGGCTTCTAGGCAAACTTGCCGCGAATCTGGAGACTTGGCTAAAGGAGCACACCGAGGGCATCAGCATAGGGCCTTAGGCAACCGGAACTGTGCCCGCGCCCGCGAGCTATCTACGTGGCTTGCCCAGCTAGGTCCGACCGAACCCCGTGGCCCTGGCGAGCGTCGTTAGGAGCACAGTTGGGCCGCGCGGCGAGTCGGCGGTGGGAGCAGCCCGGCTCCGTGAAGGAGGCAGCAGCCGATGAAGCGAGTTGGCCTGATCGCGCTGAGCGCCGTTGTGGCGGGCGCCGCGTACGGGTTGGAGTCGGGGGCGCAGGAGGGCGCTCCCAAGTTCGTCATCGCCATCAACACACTCGGTCACGAGTTCCGCTCGGGAGCGCCGGTGCCGATCCTGGTGGCGTTGGGAAGCCCGGAGTCGGCCCCTCCGGTCCACGTCTTCCTCAGCTACGTGATCCGCGTGAGGAACGCCCGGGGGGAGGAGCTTCCTGTTGCGACGCCCGATTACCCACCTATCGCGTCCCCGGAGTACTACATGCTCAGGGGCGGCGAGTCGGTCCCCGTCAGACCGGTTAGGGGACTCAAGGGCGGCGGCATTGCTGAGGTCGCGCCAAACGCACTCAAAGGCTACGACGACCTTGCCCCCGGCACGTACACGTTGACCGCCCTTGTGAACTTGACCACGTACGCTCCTGAGTCCATCTTCACCAGGCAGGAGTTCCCGGGGAAGCTGTTCGCTCCGTCCGCCTCCGCGATCGGGCATTATCTGCTTAACTCGAACCCCGTCACGGTGGAGATCAGATAGCCCGACGACACGCCGGAGACGCAAAGGGGCACCCGCGCGGGCTGCGGCGATGGGCTGGCTCGGGACGATGTCCGATGGGCGCCTAGGGGATTCTGCATGAAAGGCACGCCACGCTTTCGCGCATTGCTGGGGTTAGCCTTGGCCTCGGGCGGAGTGAACCCGGCGCCGCCGCAGTAAGGGCGGCTGCGCGGCAGACGTTGACGCCGGGCCCGGTGGGTGCCAACCCCAGGGCATGATGACAGGAACCAGCTCACTGCGTGGGCTGGTTATTCTTTCTGGCCCGCGTCTCGTCCAGGAAGGCCTTAAGGACCGGGGCTTCAGGCGCATTCGGCGCGAGACTCAGCCAGGACGATACGCTCTCCAGAGTCATGTCACGCTGGGCCGCCAGGGCCTGATCCAGAAGCTGGCGAGCGCTGTCACTGCGGCCCCGTCCCGCCGCTGCAATGGCCTTGGCCACCAGGTAGGGCGGGGTCTCCTCGAAGGCCGGTCGCTGCTGTTTGGCCTTTTCCAGCCCCTGCTCGCCCGCGTTATAGTCGCGCTGGCCCATGCAGGCCAGGGCCAAGTCGTGATAGAGCCACATCAGTAGGCCCTGGTCGGCAGGGGAGGCCCTCAGTTCCTGGTCCACGGCGGCCTGTAGCTGGGCCTGCGCCTCGCCGAACTTGCCCAGGCGCAGCAGCACACGGGCCAGGTTGCGGCGATGATATGCCCACGCTGGCTGGAGCTTGACCACCTCGCTGTAGGCCTGCGCGGCCGCCTCGAGCTGCCCCTTCTGCTCGTAGCCGCGGGCTGTGTGGTAGAGGGCCGCGATCTGATCGTGCGCGGCGACTTGCGCGCCAGGCCCGCGGTAGTAAGCGAAGTACGTGTACGAGGCCGCGCCGGCAGCGACCAGCACCAGGGCGATTGCCAGCCCGCGGAAGCCCCCGCTCGTCCTCGGCTGTGGCCGCGCGCAGCAACCGCAGGCCTCTGATCCCTCTGCGATCTCCCGACCGCAGCGTTGGCAGACGGCCACCCGAATCCCACCTCCGATGTGCGATGTGGGATATGCGATGTGTGATAAGGCACGCCCTAGGCGCGAGGACGATCAGGAGGCCGAAAGGCAGGCTCGCGCAGATGAGCTGCCGGCTGGCCCTGTGTGCTCGTCATCCTGGCTCCCATATCGCACATCCCACATCGCAGATCGCATATCGCGCCACTCAGGCCTCAATCATGGTGCCGATGCCGGCCTGCGTGAGAATCTCCATGAGCAGTGAGTGAGGCACGCGGCCGTCAATGATGTGCGCGCGCGGCACGCCACCCTCCAGGGCCATGATGGCGCTCTCCAGCTTGGGCCTCATGCCGGCGCTGATGGCCTCGGTGGTTAGCAGCTCCCTGGCTTCGCTCAGCGACAGCCTGGAGACGAGGCTGTCGGGGTCGTGGGGATCGCGCAGAATGCCGGGAACGTCGGTAAGGCTGACCAGCTTCTCAGCCTTGACGGTGGCGGCGAGCTTCCCGGCCACGTGGTCGGCATTGATGTTGTAGCTGGCGCCGTCGGGCCCGCTGCCCACCGAAGAGACCACCGCGATGTAGCCGCTGGCCGCCAGGTCGTCCAGAATCTGCCCCTCGATGGCGTCCACATCCCCCACGAAGCCCAGGTCGGCGTCAGCCTCGCCGGGGCGCTTGCGGGCGCGGATGAGATTGGCGTCCTTGCCGCTGAGGCCCACGGCCCGGCCGCCGGCCAGGTTGATGGCCGAGACGATCTCCTTGTTGATGGTGCCCACCAGGACCATCTGGGCTATCTCCATGGTGTCGGCGTCGGTAACCCTCAGGCCTCTGACGAACTCGGCCTTCTTGCCCAGGCGCTCCATCATCTGGGTGATCTTGGGCCCGCCCCCGTGAACCACCAGGGGGTGCATGCCCACGTAGTGCATGAGCACGATGTCCTCGGCCACACTGGCCTTGAGGGCCTCGTCGGTCATGGCGCTGCCGCCGTACTTGACGACCATGGTCTTGTCCGCCCACCGGCGGATATAGGGCAGCGCCTCAGCCAGAGTCTGCGCGTGCTGTCGCAGGTCTTTCATGTCAGGCCTCCGCTCTCGGGCTGCTGCCGAATAGGGGCGGCAGGGGCTCCCTGGGTCGGGTATTCGGCATTGATGCGCACGTAATCCTCGGTCAGGTCGGTGCCCCAGACCGTCGCTTCGGCTTCGCCGGCGCCCAGGTCCACCTCAATGAGCACCTCGTCCCCCTCGAAAGCAGCGGCAGCCATAGGGCCCGGGTCCTCGACCGGCTGCCCCCGGTCGTAGCCGACAATGCCGCCGATGGCGATGGTCGCTTTGCGCGGGTCCAGGGGCACCCCGGCGCTGCCGGCGGCGGCTGCGATGCGGCCCCAGTTGAAGCCCCGACCATACACGGCGGTCTTGACCAGGGGCGAGTTGGCGATGGCCTTGGCGATGCGATGGGCATCGGCCTCAGTGCAGGCGCCGCACACGCGCACAGCAATGGTCCTGGTCGCGCCTTCGCCGTCGCGGACGATCTGTTTCGCCAGGTCAACACACAGGTCGGTGAGCGCGTCCTGGAAGGCTGCGAAAGCCGGCGACTCACCAGCGATCGCCTGCCCGCCGGCGGCGCCGTTGGCGAGGATGAGCACCGTGTCATTGGTGCTCATGTCGCCGTCCACTGTGATGCGGTTGAACGACTGGTGCACCGCACTGCGCAGGGCCTGCTGGAGCGCGGGCGGCTCCACGGCAGCGTCGGTGACGATGAAGCAGAGCATGGTGGCCATGTGCGGGCAGATCATCCCCGCCCCCTTGGCCATACCGGCCAGGCGCACCGTGTGCCCACCCACCTCGACGACGGCATGGGCCGTCTTCGGCACGGTATCCGTGGTCATTATGGCCTCGGCGGCCTCAGCCCATGCCCCAGGGCTGAGGTTGGCGGCAGCCTGCGGGATGCCCGAGGCGATGTTGTCCATGGGAAGCTGCACGCCAATGCGGCCCGTCGAACAGACCAGTACCTCCTCCGGCTCGCAGCCGATGGCTTCAGCCGCGCTCTCGGCCATCTCCCGGGCGTTGCGCAGGCCCTCGTCGCCCGTGGCGGCGTTGGCAGCGCCGCTGCTGGCCACAATGGCCCGAGCCCTGCCCTCGCGCAGGTGCTCCTTGCACACCTGCACCGGCGCGGCGGCGAAGTGGTTAGTGGTGAACGTGCCCGCCGCCGCGCAGGGCGCGTCTGCGGCGATCAAGGCCAGGTCCTTGGCACCCGACGCCTTGATGCCACAGTGCAGGCCAGCGGCCGAGAAGCCGGCGGGAAGCTCCTGCTTTGCCTTAGGCATCTCGTTGCCACCCGTTCTCACGGCCAGACGCTGACCTCGGTGAGGCCCATGGTCTCCGGCAGGCCGCACATCAGGTTCATGCACTGCACGGCTGCCCCGCTCAGGCCCTTGACGAGGTTGTCCACCACCGAGAACATCAGCAGCCGGCCGGCGCGCCCATCCTTCACGACGGCCACGTCACAGTAGTTGCTGCCCGCGACCTGCTTGGTCTGGGGCAGGCGCCCGGCCGGCATGACCCGCACAAACGGTTCGCCCCCATAGAACTCCTCGTAGGCTGCTTGCGCGTCGCGGTCGCCCGTGAGTTGTCCGAAGCTGGTGCTCAGGATGCCGCGCACCATCGGCACCCGGCTGGGGGCGAACGTGACGCGCAGCTCGCGGCCGGCGAGCTGCCCCAGCTCCTGCTCTATCTCGGGCTTATGGCGATGCGCCGGCACGCCGTAGGGCAGCGCGGTCTCGGCTGCCTCGGGATAGTGATTCAGCAGGTTGACGTGCGAGCGGCCGACGCCCGAGATGCCGGTCTTACTGTCAATGCAGATGGTGTCCAGGTCAACGAGCCCTGCCTTCGCCGCCGGCGCCAGGCCCAGAATGGCAGCCATGGCGTGGCAGCCGGGGACCGCCACGAAGTCCGCGCCTTTGATCTGCTCCCGATGCAGCTCCGGCAGGCCGTAGGGCGCCTGGCCGATGAGGTCGGGCGCCTTGTGCTCGCCGTAGAACTCCTCGTAGACCTCGCGCGACCCCAGGCGGAAATCTGCCGAGAAGTCGAGCACCTTCTTGCCTGACGCCACCGCCTGGGCCACCATCTGCGTGCCTACGCCCGGCTGGAGGCAGAAGAAGAGCACGTCGGCGACCGCCAGCGCCCGCTCGACCTCGGGCGGCTGCATCTCCAGGCCGGGCAGGCCCAGCAGGTGCGGGTATGAGTCGCTCAGTTTGTCGCAGGCCGGGTCGGCCAGGTAGGCTAGGTCTACCTCGGGGTGCCGAAGCAGGAGGCGCACCAGCTCGACACCCCCGTATCCTGCCGCGCCGAAGATGGCTGCCTTCATCATTGATCGCTCCGTGGATAGCCCAACAAAAATGCCACCCGTATGCAGGTGGCATGAGCCAGGGCGCGCGCCCGTGTGGGCGCGTTATGGCCCCGGCCCAGACTATGCCTCTCTCGGGTTCATCGTCCGCCGCATTCTACACAAGCCCAGGCTGCCTGTCAAGCGCGGGAGAGGGAATCAGGCCTGACAGTGGAACCATACCAGGTCGCTCCTGCATGGCCAATGGGGGGTCAACCATGAGCCTGATGGGCATTGATGTCGGCAGCACCGGCACCAAGGCGGTCGTCTTCGATCTGGAGGGCAATCAGCTCAGCCAGAGCTATCGCGAATACCCGGAACTGTACCCGCGGCCCGGGTGGATAGAGCTGGAGCCGCCCAAGGTCTGGGAGGCCTTCAAGACCGTCGTGCACGAGGCGGCTGCCGGGGCCAAGGGCGACCCCGTGCGGGCCATCAGCATCTCGGCCCTGGGGGAGACCTTCACCCCCATCGGGGCCAACGGGGAGTACCTGCATAACTCCATCACCTCGCCCGACAACCGCTGTCTGGAGCAGGCGGAGAGCTGGGCCCACACGCTGGGGGCGATGCGGGTCTTCGAGATCACCGGCATGCCCCTGCATCCGAGCTTCACCCTCAACAAGATCATGTGGCTGCGCGACGAGCTGCCCGAGGTCTACGGCCGAATCTGGAAGTGCCTGCTGTGGCCCGACCTCATCATGTACAAGCTGGGCCTGGAGCCCGCCATTGACTACACCCTCGCGGGGCGGACTATGGCCTTCGACGTGGTGAGGAAAGAGTGGTCGGAGGAGATGTGCCGGGCGGCCGACATCTCGCCCGAGCTGTTCGCCGGGCCGGTGCAGAGCGGCACTGTCATGGGGGAGATGCCGAGTAAGGCCTGCGCAGAGCTGGGCCTGCCCAAGGGCGCCCTGGCTGTTGCCGGCGGGCACGACCAGCCCATGAACGCCCTGGGCGCCGGCGTCATCAGGGAGGGCCTCGCGGTGGATGGCATGGGCACCGTGGAGTGCATCACCGTGGCCTTCGACCGGCCGGTGCTCGGCGAGGCGATGCTCCGCAACAACTTCTGCTGCTACCCGCACACCGTGCCGGGGATGTATGCCTCCATTGCCTTCACCTACTCCTCCGGCAGCGTGCTGCGCTGGTATCGGGACAACTTCGCGGGCGAGGAGAAGCTCCAGGCGCAGAAGGAGGGCAGGGATGTCTACGACGTCATCTTGTCCGACCTGCCCGAAGGGCCGACGGGCGTGTTCGTGGTGCCTTACTTCGCCGGCTCGGGCACACCGTATCTGGACGCGCGCGCCAAGGGCGTGATCCTCGGGCTCGACACCGGCACCGACAGAAAGAGGTTCGTCAAGGCGATTCTGGAGGGCATCTGCTGCGAGCTGAGCCTGAACGTCCAGCGCCTGGACGAGGCCGGCGTGCACATAGACAGGCTGCGGGCCACCGGCGGGGGCAGCAAGAGCGCCTACTGGCTGCAACTGAAGGCCGACATCACCGGCAAGCAGGTGGTCACGCTCAACGTAACCGAGAGCGGCTGTCAGGCCGGGGCTATCCTTGGCGGTGTGGCCACCGGGGCTTATGACTCCATTCCACAGGCCGTGGATGTGCTGGTCAAGGAGCGCTCGCTCTTCGAACCCAACCCAGAGCGTCACGAGGCGTACCGGGAGCACTTCGCCAAGTACGAGCGCATCTGGCCCCAGGTCTGCGAGGTGGCGCGGTCCTGAGGCGCCCGCCCCGCGCGATCATGCAGTCCCTGTCCGACCTCCACATCCACTCCACCTGCTCCGGCGACGGGCGCTCCACGGTGGCTGCCGTGTGTCGGCGCGCCGTTGAGCTGGGCCTGGAGCGCATTGCCTTCACCGAGCACGTGGACTTCGAGCCCACCGATCCGCATTACGCCTTCTACGACTACCTGCGGCATCGCGCCGAGGTCGAGGCCGCGCGCGAGGACTTCGGCGACCGGCTGGACGTGCTGCTGGGGGTCGAGGTGGACTATCAGCCGGGTTACCATGACCGCGTGGCCCAGTTCTTGGCCGTGCACGACTTCGATCTGGTGCTGGGCGCGGTGCACTACATCGGCCACCAGATGCTGGAAAGCGCGGCCTTCCTGGCACAGCCGCAGCGAGACGCATACGGGCGGTACTTCCAGGCGGTGACGCAGGCGGCCCAGACGGGCCTGTTCCAGGTCATGGCCCACGTGGACTACTGCAAGCGCGCCGGCCACACAGCCTACGGCGCCTACGACCCCGTGCAGTTCCAGGACGAAGTGCGCGCAATGCTGCGCGCACTTGTGGAGACGGGCACGGTGCTGGAGATCAACACCTCGGGCCTGCGCCACGACCCGCAGGAGGCCTACCCCTCGCCAGTGATCGTGCAGTGGTATGGCGAGATGGGCGGCCAGCGCGTCTGCCTGGGCTCCGATGCCCACGACGAGACGCAGCTCGCCTCGGGCCTGGAGGAGGGCGTGCGTATCGCCCAACAGGCAGGCTTCACGAGGTGGGAGGGAGGCTGGTTGCTGGTCAGGTAGGGCGCGGTTTGCATCCGTCCCCTTCCCCTCTCCCCATGGGAGAGGGGAAGGGGTGAGGCCTGCGGCAGACCACATCGCTACATCCTCTCTGGTGCCGTGATCCCGAGAATGCTCAGGGCGTTCTGGAGGACTATCTGCGTGCCGTGCACCAGCGCCAGGCGAGCTTGCGTAAGGTCTGCCTCCTCGCCCAGCACGCGGCAGTTGGTGTAGAACTGGTGGAAAGCCGCCGCCAGGTGGCGCGCATAGGTAGTGAGCCGGTGCGGAGCGCGGGCCCGCGCAGCATCGGCCACCTCACGGGGGAAGTCGGCCAGCTGGCGCAGTAGGGCCATCTCGTCCGGGTGCTCCAGCAGTTCAAGGCGCGCTGCGCCCGGTTCCGGCGCGACGCGGCGCTCCTGCGCCTCGCGGAAGATGCTGCACATGCGGGCATGCGCGTACTGCACGTAGTAGACGGGGTTCTTCTCCGAGCGCTCGACGGCCAGGTCCAGGTCGAAGTCCAGGTGGGCGTCGCTGCTGCGCATCAGGAAGAAGAACCGCGTGACGTCCCTGCCCACCTCCTCCAGCAGTTCCCTCAGTGTGACCACCTCGCCCCGGCGCTTGGACATCTTGACCAACTGCCCACCACGGATCAAGCGCACGGTCTGGTGCAGGATGATCTCGAAGCTCTGCTCGGGATAGCCCAGGCAGGCCACGGCCGCCTTGGTGGGCAGGACGTGGCCATGGTGATCGGGCCCCCAGACGTCAATGAGCAGCTCGTGCCCGCGCTCGAACTTGTCGCGGTGGTAAGCGGCGTCGGTGATCAGGTAGGTGGTCGCGCCGGTGCGACGGCGGACCACGCGGTCCTCGTCGTCCCCCTGGGCGGTGGTCTTCAGCCAGACGGCGCCGTCCTTCTCGTAGGTCGCGCCCCGCTCGTGCAGACGCGCGTACACCTCTTCCACCGCCCCCGACTCCAGCAGCGCGCGCTCGCGAAACCAGACGTCGAACTGAAGGCCGCAGGCCGCGCAGTCGCGGCGTAGGTCCTCGATGACGTCGGCCAGCACCAGATCGGCGTAGAACAGGTCGGGGCGGTCGTCATTGGCATACTGGTCGCCATGACGCTGGACGACTAGCTGGGCGTAGTGCTTCACATACTCGCCCTGGTAGCAGTCCTGCGGGTACTCCACTTGCCGGCCCAGTGCCTCCAGGTAGCGCAGCTTGACGGACTTGCCGAACAGGTTGAGCTGGGTGTTGTCGGGGCCGTCGTTGATGAGGTACTCGCGCGTGACCTGGTGCCCCGTCCATTGCAGCAGGCTTGCCAGCACATCGCCGAGCGGGCCGCCGCGCGCATTGCCAATGTGCAGCGGGCCCACGGGGTTGGCGCTGACGAACTCCACGTTGACGCGCCTGCCGCGACCCACGTCGCTGCGGCCGTACTGGTCGGGCTCGCGCAGGATCTGGGCGAGGGTGTCCCAGAGCCACTTCGGGCGCAGATGGAAGTTGATGAAGCCGGGGCCTGCGATGTCCACCTGGCGGACCAGGTCGGGTGGCGCCTGGAGGCGGTTCACCAGGGCCTGAGCCAGCTCGCGGGGGTTGAGGTTGGACCGTGCGGACGCGGTCAGGGCTACGTTCGAGGATAGGTCGCCCAGATCGGGCCGGGGCGGCCTGTCCAGGCCGATCTCGTCCACCACCTCGCCGGGGAGCAGGCCCTCGGCGCGGCAGCGCTCCAGGGCGTCTCGCAGCAGCGACTTGATGACGTCCTCGACCATAGGCCCTCAGGGGAGGATGGCAGCCTCGTGCGACGCCCCGGCCCGAAGTGCGAGTCGAGGCTTCGCAGGGCCGCATCTGTGACCGTCAAGCGCGGCCGAAGTCTAACCAGACGAAATAGCGCTCGGACAGCCAGGGAAACAGCAGCAACTGCAACACCACCAGCACGGCCAGCACGGCCCCCATTTGCAGCACCCCGCGGTTGTAGAGGGCCTCCAAACGGCCGACGCGGCGTGGGAGCGCCTGCTGGGCCCTTCGCAGCAGCTCCTGCGCGCTCTCGATGCCCGCGCGGAGCTGCTTCGGGGTGGGTGGCCTGGTGGTGAACACAAACTGAAGCAGTGCCCCCACTGGCTGCCGCACCAGCCAGCCCACGATCAAGGCCGCCGCCACCACCGGCCAGCCCCAGATGTAGCTGGTGAGGGGCAGCATGATCAGCGCGGGGATGATGCCCGCCAGGAGGCCGGTGCCGCAGCGGGCGTGCACGCGAGGCATGTGACTGACGGTCTCCTCGGTGAGGTCGTAGCCACGCTCCAGGGCGTGCACGGTCATGTGCTCGGCGGCGTGGTAGCCCGTCAGGGGGGTCAGGCGCAGCACGCCCAGGAAGAGGAGGAAGCGCACTGCCTCGAAGGCCACCCGCCAGACGGGCTCCAGCGGCACTTCCTGCGGCAGCGTGGCTCCGCAGAAGACGGCCAGGAGGGGCGCCTCCAGGTGCGGATCAATGCCCCAGAGCAGTATGTACAGGGCCAGGGTGGCTGCGCCGTAGATGAGCCCCAAGATGAGCATGGACAGCCCCAGGCCCAACACGCTGCCGCTGCGCACCTGCCCGTTGGACAGGAACACGCCGCCAGGCACGGCCATGCCTGAGATGCGACTCAGCCGCAGGCGGGGGACTTCCATCTGGCTCGGCAGCCCCTCGGGCGCGATGTCCTCAAGCGTGTCTTCTGGCACCTGGGCACCTCACGGGTAGTCTGTCTTGTGCTATAATCCCAGCAGTCGAGCGGCGCCGGCCTGAAGGCGCTTCGCAACCCATGTCGCTGGAGGTGGTATGCAATGGGGCTTCAACTGTTCCTGCGTTCGATGCTGGTCCTGGGCCTTCTGTTCGCCCTGCTGTTCGGAGTGGGCGTAGCCGCCATCTATGCCCTGGACCTGCCCCTTTACATGGCTGTGCTCTTCGCCGTGGCCCTGGTCCTACTGCAATACGCCATTGGGCCCTTCATAATCCAGTGGATTTTCCGCATCGAATGGATGCCCCCGCAGCAGGCCGATCCCCAGCTCGCGGCGTTCATCGGGCACTGCTGTCGTCAGGCGCTTATCCCCGAGCCCCGCTTCGGCGTCATCCATGACGGGAACCCCAACGCCTTCACCTTCGGCCATTATCCCGGCAACGCCCGCGTCGTGGTGACCTCCGGCCTGCTCGACATGCTGGATGCACATGAGCGCCAGGCCGTGGTCGCTCACGAGTTGGGCCACATCGCCCACTGGGACTTCGTGTTCATGACCCTGGCCGCCAGCGTGCCCCTGGTGCTCTACTTCATCTGGCGCTTCGCCCTGCGCGGCCGGCGTGACCGCAGCGGAGGCGCCATCCTGGCGGTGGGCCTCGGCGCCTTCGTGGCCTATCTCATCAGCGAATACATCGTGCTGCTGCTGAGCCGCGTGCGCGAGTACTACGCCGACCACTTCTCCGCCGACTCCACGCGCGACCCCAACTCGCTGGCTACCTCTCTGGTCAAGATCGCTTACGGCCTGGCGGCGGCGCCCAAGGGCCAGGAAGTCAAGGAGCGCGAACGCCGCCCCGTCCTGATCAACGCTGACGCCATGCGTGCGCTGGGCATCTTCGACGCCCGCACCGCTGGCGCCCTGGCCCTGGCCTCCGGCGGCCAGGGGGCTGTGGCCGGCACCCACGAGTCTATGGTGGATGCCATGAAATGGGACGTATGGAACCCCTGGGGCGCCGTCTACCAGATCAGCTCATCCCACCCTCTGCCCGCCAGGCGCATCCAGGCTTTGGACCGCCAGGCAGAGCTCATGGGCCAGAAGCCGGCTTACGACTTCCCCCTGCACGCGCCCGAGAGCTACTGGGACGAGTTTCTGGCCGATCTGATGGTCTACCTGTATCCACTCGGCGGCCTGGCTATCGGCGGCATCATCGCCTTCACGCTCTCCCGTCTGGGCGTGGGCACGCTGCTGACCGCTGCCGGCGGCATCGGCGCCATTCTGTTCTTCCTGGGCCTGGGCTCCCTGCTCAAGCTCAAGAGCACCCATCCCACCCGCAACTTCCCGAACAGCAACGTGCGCGAGCTGGTGGGCGAGGTCAAGGTTTCCAAGGTGCGTTCCGTGCCCTGCACGCTCCAGGGCCGCATCATCGGCCGGGGCATACCCGGGCTCTACTGGAGCGAGGACCTGGTCCTCCACGACGGCACCGGCTTCATCGTGCTCGACTACCAGCAGCCCTGGAATCTGTTGACGTTCCTCTTTGGGCTCCTGCGCGCCGAGCAGTTCGTCGGCCAGGAGGTCACGGTCCAGGGCTGGTATCGCCGTGCGCCCAGGCCTTACTTCGAGCTGTGGTACATGTGGCCCGAGGACCGCCGCAAGCAGACCTGCTGGGTCTACACGGCCAACCTGGTGCTGGCCGGCCTGCTCGCCGGAGTTGGCCTGGTGCTACTTCTGGCTGGCCTTATCGGCGCCGGGCTCTAGCGGATTCGCATCGGGCGCGATCGGCCGGCCCAGGCCTGTGGGCTTCACCTCTATCTTCGCCATCTCAAACAGCTTGTGGTGAACCCGCTGCTGGAGACGCTTCTTCTCCTCCAGTGTCAGCTTGGCGACGTAACCGTCGAGCTGCTGGCGGGTGACGCCCTGGCTCTCCAGGTACAGCTCCACCCGTTCGTCCAGGTAGCGCTTGGTGGCCTCAGTCTGGGGCAGGCCGCGCCCCAGCAGCACGATGAACGCGGCCATCTCCACGTACTTGTCCTCGGTCAGCTGCCCCTTGCCCTGCCCCGCCTTCCCCGACCCTTTGGCTGCCGAGGTGGCTCCCTGCGGCCCCTTGGGCTTGGGTTCGTGGTGTGCTGGCGTGGGCAGTTCGGCTGGCCCCATGGGGGAATTGGCGCGGGTTGGCTGATCGGGCCGGTTTGGAGGGGCGGCGACACTGGCGCAAGTCGGCTCGAAGTGCTGGTGCGCGCAGATCAGCGCACCACCTGCGAGGACAACGACAGTTGCGATTGTCAGAAGATGCCCCAGTTTCACGACTGGCCTCGCGGTTGCTGGTAGGACTTGCAGCAGGATAGCCGCAGGCTGTCGAAATGTCAAGCGCAGAACCAGGCAGGACCAAACAGGCAAGGGAGAGCGAGGCAGGGAATCAGCCGCAGTGCTGAGGAAGAAGCGCAAGCACTGGATCCAGGCGCCAGTTGGGCGAGGTACGGGCCGCCTTCGCCACCATCAAGCAGAACCTCTTCATCGGCATTGCCTTCAACGTGATAGGCATCGGCTTGGCCGCCACCGGCCTCATCGGCCCCATGGTGGCTGCCGCCGCCCACGCCATCTCTGACCTGGCCGTCTGTGCCAACTCCGCCAAGCTCTTCGTCGGCCGCCGCGACCTGCACTTGCCCGCCTGACCGTAGTCAGTATGGAGTGGGCCCATGTGCCACCCCTCTCACCCCGTCTGCACCCAGGGAAAACGGAAAAGGTCTTGACGCGCGCGTGGGGCTGGCGTATAGTGGGGTTGCGAGTGGTTGAGGCATGGGGGTAGGATAGATGCACCTTGGGTGGCCGGTGCCTCAGTGTTTGGGTATTAGCTGGAGCCGAGAGACGCTAAGCGCCGCTTGGTCGCCCTCGCGCGCCAGCAACATAGGTGTATGTAAGCGGCCGTCCTGAGCCATCAGGCGGCCGCTTTTTGCTTTCCGGTTCAAGGAGGGAACGCCGGCCCAACCTAGGGCGTCAAACCAAGGAGGGGAGAGCCATGAGGGTGTTCAGGAAGACTGCAGTCTGCTTGGCAGTAGTAGTGCTGTGGTGCAGTGCGGCCTTGGCGGGGACGGTGAGCATCGAGGTGGTGCCGCAGGACCCCGACATCGGCGACGCGGTGGGCATCATCGCCCACCTGACGCTGGACCCGGGCCAGACGTGCACCAAGATGGAGTGCAGGCTTAAGGACCTGACCTGCGGGTACGAGCGCGGCCCCTTCACCATGTTCCAAGACAGCCCCACCCGGTGGCACGGCAACTGGCAGACGCTGGACGGCCACAACGGCCCCTGGGAGATCAAGGTCACCGCCTACTTCTCCACCTACAACCCACCGGGGTCCAGCCAGGCCACGGCCGTCAAGCTGGTCACGGTCAGGAACCTGGTGCTGAGTGACCTGATCCCCCCTCAGCCGATCCTGTACACCGGGGACACACCTGTGGCGCTCTCCTGCTACGTTTCGGACGCGGTCCCGCTCAACGTCGGTATGGAGGTTGGCTTGTTCGATGCGGACCAAAACAACCTCGTGTGGTCCGATCTGAGCAGTGTGCCTCCGGATACGACGTGGCTCACGGCCCCGCCCCTGAGCGTCCCGCAGAAGTACCACATCTACACCTACAAGTTCTACGGACAGCAGAACTACGCGGATTGGTACACCAACCCCCGGCCCATATTCGACACCCTATCGGCCAACCTGGGGCAGGCCTTTGACCCCGACACGGGGGAGATGCTGGTGGACCTTGAGTACAGGCTCAATGAGAAGGCTGGCAGCCTCGACTGGAAGGCGTACCACCCCCTGTTGGATGAGCTGAGCGCCACGAACCCGCCTGCGGGTGCCATGCCGACCCAGCCCGCTGGGAGCACGCTGTACTACTACGATGCCGACGTACAGGTGCCCGTGCCGCCCCACCCGGTTTACGGGGGACGTTATCACTGGGTCGTCAGCGGCATGGCCAGCAAGATGGAGCGGGACCATGTCTTCCTGCCCATCAAGGACGAGGGCACCTCGATCGTGATGCAGCCCAGGGCCAGGAACTTCAACCATCCCGACATGGGTCTCTTCCTGGCCGACATGGCCGCCGCCAAGCAGAACACGCTCGTCACGGAGGTCCCCGAAGGTGTCTACGCCGCGACCGGCGCGTACAATCCCCAGGCTGCTGAGATGAAGGCAGCCCTCGAGGAGGCGGCGATCTGGTACTGCGCCGGCCACGGGTGGAGCACCGTTAGCAATGGGTACATCCAAGGGTCGGGGGACTCGGAACTCTGGGCCAGCGACCCGGGTACGGGCGACCCCGACCATGTCTGGGTGTCCGGCTCGGGAGGGGTCCAGAATGCAACTCAGTGTCACCTCGGGGTCGTTTACGCTTGCTTGGTCGGGACCACGTTCGGGCCGGCTCTGAATGGTGTGGGTGTGGACTGCGTGGCGGCGGCGACGGGCGTGCCCTGGACTCAGGTTGCCGGAGACTGGAGTTGGACCTTCTGGGAGCAGCTGAGAGTCGGCGCAAACGTAGGCGACGCGCTTAAGGCAGCAAGGGACGCGGTGTATTATGAGCATGGCGACTACTGGGGGACCGACAGTTTCAGAACGTGGCCCCTTTCGGCGACGGACTGGGTGATCGTATATGCACGGTACGAGTAAGCGGCAAAGGCACAGCCAAGCCCCCGGCCACTCCAGGAAGGCGCGGGACGCGCCCAGAAGACCGGTGTCTGCTGGGCTGGCTGCCGCCGGGATCGTAGTCGGCCTGGCCGGCGCGCTCACCCTGGGCTCCGTACTGCCACGGCAGCGAGACCCATGCATCACGCAGGAGGAGGCCCGCAAGGTGGCCGCTGAGTTCCTGGGAGCGGCAGTCATAGACCTGACTCCTGATGCCCATAGGCCAGTCCATGAACAGAGCAATCTCGCAGCTTTGGGCTACCACTTCGTCTCAGCCTCTCTACCCGCGGACGGGCCATGTTCGATATACGTCAATGGGGCTACTGGGGAGGTGTCCCATTTGGTCTACCTGGCCGAGGAGGACACACGTGGCACAAAGCACCTCTCGCTAGACGAGGCACGAGCGATTGCCTTGGCGTATGTCAGACAACACTGGGCCCATTTCGATAGCACGGCGGTGCTCCAGAGAGAAGAGCGGTTCGAGGATCCGCCCGCCCTGCCGGCGGAGGAGAGGCGTGTCCCCTGGTGCACCTTCCGTTGGGTGGTCAAGGAGGGCCAGATCGAGGTCGGATTCGCCATGGTGAGGGTCAACCCCACGACCGGAGTGGTATTCGACTACGGCCAGGGGTACTACTCGGCGAAGGGCCTGGAGCGTGCGCGCCTGACGGCCGGGCAAGCGAAGCGCCTAGCACCAGGCGCCTTCCCCGCCGACTTGCGGAAGGCCTATACGCTGTGGGGTGAGCCCTACCTGCACACGCGCTGGTTCAAAGGCGGCCCGCGCTTGGTGTGGGTGGTGACCTTCAAGGAAACGGGCTCGGTCGCAGGCATGCCCCCGCGGGGCCTGCCGGGGGAGGTGGAGATAGATGCTGTCACGGGCGGAGTTGTGTCCTGCGGAGCGGCGGCGTGAACCTCAGCGGAGGCTGACGCCGATGACCAAACGCGCCTTCGCACTTGTGCTCCTTGGTGGGGCTGCCATCCTCGCCGCGACCTATGCGCTGCCGCCGGAGGAGCCGATCCTCCCGAAGCTCTCGCGCGAGCAGTGTCGCGAGGCCGCGGCGCGTTTCCTAGGGGTGGCGGCGAACGAACTCGCGGGGGGAGGCAATGCGGCCGTCTGGGAGATGCCGACAGCGGCTCGTCCTCCCCGCTATGGCTTCCGGCTGGCCTATCCTCCCGAGGTGGACGTGGACGAAGCGCTGCGGCTCGCAGGGCGAGCGCTGGTTGTCGTGGACGGGTGGAGTGGGGAGGTGGTCACCGCCGAGTACGAAGGGCGGCGATACGAGATAGGCGACAAGCACCTCGACGAGAAGGAGGCGAGGGCCATCGCTGCTACCTATCTGGAACACCACTGGGTTCACTGGCCGCGCGCCCGATTCCTATCGGCAACGGAACCCGTACGCTTCCCACCGGCGTCCGGCTCCGCAAGAGCTCCCGAGCAGTCCTTGCGCTGGGTGGTGGAGGAGAACGGTATCCGTACGGGCAACGCCGACGTCACCCTGAACCTGAGCACCGGAGAGGTCATAGGCTACGCCCAGCACTACTACAGTGCAGAAGGCCTGGGCCCCGCCCGGTTGAACCGAGAGCAGGCCGTGGGAAGGGGCCTGGCATGGCTGGCGGCCGGCAGATGGGGGGCGGCCCACTCTACGGAGGCCTACTTGGCTACGAGATGGCGCAATGGGCGGGTCCAATTGGTCTGGTCTGTCTGGCTCCGTGTCTCTACGCAGCCGGTCGGTCCCGGGGGCTCGCCTGCACCTCAGTACGGCGTGACGCTGGACGCGTACACAGGGGAGGTGCTATCAGAGGTGATCCCGGGGTAAGCGCCAACACCCGTTCCGCGGTGGTTGCGACAGTCGCGCCCTCGGGCCCGGCCGCGCCGCCAGCTCCCGCAGCAGGCGCATCTGGCTGCGGTCCAGCTCCGCGAAGGCGCCGGCCAGGATCAGGTTCTCCAGGATGGGCCTGGGCACCGTGCGTATGGCCGTCGCCTTCGGCTACCAGCGCCTCGTCCGCGACCGCGTGCTGCACGTCCGCATCCAGCCCTAGCGCTCCGCCTGCCCGAGCATTTGCCCTTGCACAGATGGCCCTCCGCGCGGTATAATGACCCGCCAGGCGGCACCAATGCCTGCTGTGGCCCATGCTGGACCAGGTGAGGCTGCACGAGGCTCTTCAGGCAGGTCGCCCGGACAGCCCGAACCTGGCGGACCGGCAGCCCACAATTGACGCCATGCGGGCGCTGGCCGCAGAGACTAATGACCTCGTGGCTTACCTGCATGCGCTGAACACCGCGGCCTGTCTCGAGCGGGAACCCCTCGGCCCTTGAGGCGGGCGCTTGCGCCGGCCGCTGCCGTCTATCGCACATCGCACATCCCACATCGCCTTCAAAGCACCACCTCCTGCCTCGCCCAGCCCTCGCCGAATCTGACATCCTGGCGCCAGGAGAGCTCAGGTCGGTCGCTTGCCCTGAGCGGAGCCGAAGGGCCGTTGTCGTCTGGCGGAGGCCTGGGGTCTCCACCCAGGCCGGCAATGCGCTCGGCGATGACGGTCACGTCTAACTTGCCCTGGCGAGAGAGCTTGCCCTCGATGATCAGCCCCGGGCAAGAGTAGATGGTGTAGCCGTACTTGTCATACACCCGCGGGAAGATAACCACCTCGGCCACTCCTACTTCGTCCTCGATGGTGATGAACACGACCGTCTGCCCGCTGCGGGTGGGCGGGCGGTTGCGGCTCACGACGATGCCGGCCACCCGGACCTGATCGCCGTCCCTGAACTGGCGCAGGCGGTTGGTGCGCAGCACGCCGCAGCGGGTGAGGCGCTCGCGCAGGAAGGTCATGGGGTGGCGGTCGGTGCTCACGCCTAACAGGTCCAGGTCGTACTTGGTCCGCTCGGCCGGCGAGACTTCCGCGAAGTCCGGCAGGTCCTCCCGCAGGCACTCCATCAGGTCGAAATCCAACTCGGGATTGACCTTGCCCGACAGCGACCCTTTGGCCAGGCTCTGGGGGAGCGCGGCCAGCTCCCACAACAGCCGCGTGGGGCTGGGGTCGAACTCCGCAAAGGCGCCGGCCAGGATGAGGTTCTCGGTGATGGGTTTAGGCACCCGGGTGCGCTCGCAGAAGTCCCGCAGGGAGCGGAAGGGCCGCTGCTGACGCGCCTCCAGGATGGAGGCCAGCGCCTTTTCGCTCATGCACTTCAGATGGCCCAGGCCCACGCGAATCTTCCCCTCTTCCACCGTGTAGCGGGCCTCGCTGCGGTTGATGTCGGGAGGCAGAATCTGTAGCCCGCAGCGTTTGGCCTCCTCCAGGATCACGCGCGCCGGATAGAAGCCCATGGGCTGGGCGGAGAGCACGCCCGCCAGGAACTCGGCGGGGTAGCGGGCCTTGAGGTACGCAGTCTGGTAAGCGATCTTGGCGAAGCAGCAGGCATGAGCCTTGCAGAAGCCGAAGCTGGCGAAGGCGCTCACCTCCTCCCAGACCTTCTCAGCCACCTCGAGCTTCACCCCGTTTTGCAGGCAGCCCTTGATGAAGTCCTCGCGCAGGGCCAGCATGCGCTCGGAGGAGCGGTCGCCGGTCATGGCGCGGCGCAGTTGGTCGGCCTGCCCGAGGGTGAAGCCGGCCAGGGCGTGGGCAATCTGAAGCACCTGCTCCTGGTAGATGAGGACGCCGCGCGTGACCGCCAGGATGGGCTCCAGGGCGGGGTGCAGGTAAGTGACGGGCTCCTGGCCGTGCAGGCGTTTGAGGTAGGGGGTGATCATGTCCGACTGCACTGGCCCTGGGCGGAACAGAGAGATTTCGGTGATGAGGTCCTCGAAGTTGCGGGGCTGGGAGCGGCCCAGCAGGTTACGCTGGCCGGGGCTTTCGATCTGGAAGACGCCGATGGTGTTGGTGGAGCGAATGAGTTCGAAGGTCTTCTCGTCGTCCAGCGGGACGCTCTCCAGGTCCAGCTTCTCGCTCCGTCCCCGCTCGATGTATTCCAGGCAGTCGGACACTGCCGTGTGCATGCGCAGGCCGAGGATGTCCATCTTGACCAGGCCCAGGGCCTCGATGTCGTCCTTGTCGAACTGGGCGACGACGATGCCCTTGGCGGCCCACTCCACGGGCACTAGTTCCCTCAGTGGCTGGCGGCTGATGACTAGCCCCCCCACGTGCACGCTGAGGTGGTGGGGGAAGCCGTTGAGGAGGGCGCAGATGTCCAGCAGGTCCTGTTTGCCCTCGGTGCTGAGGTGCGCGTCGCGGGTCTCGGGCACGCTGCGCAGGGCCTCGCGCACGTTGTCTGCCTCAGTGTAGGGCAGCGCCTTGGCGAAGCGGTCAATCTCCACCGGGTCCAGGCCCAGGGCCTTGCCCACTGCGCGGATGGCGGAGCGCGCGCGAAAGGTGTTGAGGGTGCAGACGGCGGCCACGTGGTCCTGGCCGTACTTCCGGTAGATGTAGTCCACCACTTCGTCGCGCCGGCGCGAGCAGAAGTCCACGTCAATGTCAGGCATCTTGGAGTGCTCGCGGCTCAGGAAGCGCTCGAAAATGAGGTTGGCGTGGGCCATGGGGTCGGCGTCGGTCAGCCGCAGGACGTGGCAGACCAGCGAATCGCCCGCCGAGCCCCGCCCCGAGCAGCGGATGCCCCGCTTGCGGGCGAAGTTGACGATATCCCACACCACCAGGAAGTACTCGGCGAAGCCCAGCTCCTGGATGAGGTCCAGCTCCCTTTGCAGCCGCTGCATCACCTCGGGCCGCAGAGGGCGGTACAGGCGCCTGGCTCCGGCGAAGCAGAGCTTGCACAGGTAGGAGTAGGCGGTCTCGCCTCCGAGCAAGTCGAAGTGCGGAAAATGGTAGCTATCCAGGTCCAGCTCCAAGCGGCATTGGTCGGCCAGGCGCAGGGCGTTGCGCACGGCCTGGGGATGATCGCGGAAAAGCTCCTGCATCTCCTGCGGTGACTTCAGGTAGTACTCCGCATTGGGCTTGCGCTCTGGGTGTGGCTCGTTGACGCTGATGATGTGCTTGATGCAGATGAGGACGTCCTGAGCCTTGTAGTGGCTTTTCTCTACGTAGTGGACGTTGTTGGTGGCTACGGTATTGACCTTGGCCTGCCGGGCCAGGTCGGCCAGCGCGCCGACGCGGCGTGGGCTGTACTCGTCGGCCAGGTGATTCTGAAGCTCGAGGTAGAACCGATCGCGGCCGAATAGCTCTACGTACTTCTGCACGGCCGCCAGAGCTTCTTCCCGCGCCCCCGAGAACAGCAGGCTGGGCACCTCCCCCCGCGCGCAGCCGGAGAGGGCGATCAGGTGCTGGCTATGGGCCGCCAGGTCCTGCCAGGCGAGCTGTGGGGCCTCGTCGCGGTGGGCCAGGTGAGCCTGCGAGATCAGGCGGCACAGGTTGGCATAGCCCTGCCGGTCCTGCGCCAGCAAAACCAGGTGGTGATTCCCCTCAAGGGTCAGCTCGGCGCCGACGATAGGTTTAATGCCGGCCCCGCGACAGGCCTGGTAGAAGCGGACGGCCCCGTACAGCCCCTCGTGGTCGGTCAGGGCCAGGGCCGGCATATCCAACTCCGCAGCGCGGGATACCAGGCGGCCGAGGTCGGCGGCGCCGTCCTGCATGGAGAAGCATGAGTGGACGTGGAGGTGAACGAAGTCAGGCATCGTTAAGCCTCAGTCGTGCATAACGTGCAGCCGCCACTCCTGGGACCCGGGATTGTAGCACAGGTCGTAGGCTGCGCCGTTGCCGGCCAGCGCGCGCACGTAGACCTTTTCGCTCTGGCCCTCCCACCACTTGCCCATGCGATGCCAGCGTGGGCCCAGGTGCAAGATGGGGTAGCGGCGGCGGCGCCAGACGAAGCTCTCTGGGCAGTTAGTGCCGGGTCTGGACTTGACTAAAATGGGCTCATCTATTAACTTACTCACTGTGTGTCACCCTGATGTTGGCTCGTGGCTATGGGCATACCACCACTATATCGAACTGATGTTCGGTAGTCAAGTGGGGTAGGACACTTTCTGCCAGCGCTCGGTTGCCTCCCGAGCACGCCAGCCAGGCGCGTTTACCTGTTGTTAACACTAATATGACATCTTGGATACACCAAACAGGCACATGTAACCGTGATGTTGGGCAGCGCTGTGGCGTAGTCTCACCGGCCGTACACGCACTAGCACACAGCAGCAAGGGAGCCGGTAGCCATGGCCAAGAAAACCGCACGCACGGTACAGGAGCAGCGTGTGCTGGACCTCCTGCGTCGTTATCGCGAAGCTGGGGATCAGTCGGCGCGTGAAGCGTTGATCGTCTCCCATACTCACCTGGTGGACTGGGTCGTTAAGGGCTTCCTGACAACCGACGAGCCCCTGGAGGACCTGCGCCAGGAGGGGTTCATCGGCCTGGCCAAGGCTGTGGACTCCTTCGACCCGGCGCGCGGCGTCAAGTTCATCACCTACGCCACGCACCTCATACAGGGTGAGATTCGCCACTACCTGCGCGACCGCAAGACGCTGATCCGCCGGCCCGGTTGGCTGCACGACCTGATGCAGAGGGTGGAGAAGGAGTCCGCGCACCTGCGGCAGGAGCTGGGCCGTGAGCCCAGCCTGCCGGAGTTGGCCCGAGAGCTGAACCTGCGCGAGGACTCCCTGGCCGAGGTGCTGAGGGTCCAGGATCGCTTTGCGGTCAGGTCACTGGACAGAGGCAGCGACGGCAACGGCGATGGCAGCCCCGATCTGGACATTGACCGCCGCAGCATAACCAGCTCTCGCTATCGCACAGGGCAACTGCCCATCGAGGACCGCATCGCCCTGGAGGAAGCAGTCCAGCGCCTCAAGTACTTGGAGCGGCAGGTCATCTACTACCTGTTCTACCGCGACTTCACCCACGCCGAGATTGCCGAGAAGCTGGACACCTCCTGCTCCAACGTCTCCCGGGTGGCACAGAACGCCATCAGGAAGCTCCGGCGGATAATGCTGGCCGACGAGTTGAAGGAGTCCCACCTGCGCGTGAGGACGGCCCCCTCGCGGGCAGCGACACTGCCACCCGCGCGCTGAAGCAGCCAGCACAGGCGGGTCTCAGCAGCAGCCGGTCGCCCGCCAGCGGCCGGCTGGTTCGTTTTGTGGGCTGGCCAGCAACATGGCGCGGGCCGGGCAGGCCTTTGCGTCCTGTGCGTCGAAGTATAGCCGGTGGTGACCGCTATGCGGCGAGTATGTGGGTGGATCGGGCTGGCAGCCATAGTGCTGCTGCTGGCGGCCTACGTCGTGGTGGCCTTCCTGCCGCCGGTGGAACCGTTGTCGCGCGGGAGGGGCTCAGCTCCCGCCCCGTCTCGACGGCTGCCTGTGCCTGGGGTCGCGCCCTGGGGTGTGCCAGCGGAGGATGCCATGGAACTGCGGTATCCCTATGGGTCAGTCCCACCGCATGCCCCTGGCGAGCAGAGGCCAAAGGAGCGGCCGCCCGATTCCCGCTAGGCATCGCCGGCGCGACCTCAGTCGCGCCTCAGACCTGCTTCAGGTGATAGCATAGGAGGAAGCCTCGTGTCTATCGAGTCCGAGTTCAAGAGCCCAGGCAATACGTACCGTGGCATACCCTTCTGGAGCTGGAACGACGACCTGGACCCGCAGGAGCTGCGGCGGCAGGTGCGCGAGATGCTGCAGGCGGGCCTCGGGGGAGGGTTCATGCACGCCCGCATCGGCCTGATCACCCCCTACATGGGCAAGAAGTGGATGGAGTGCATCCGGGCCACCGTGGACGAGGCCAAGCAGACCGGCTTCGAGGCCTGGCTGTACGACGAGGACTGCTGGCCCAGCGGCAGCCACTCGGGCCAGGTGCGCGCAGGGCACCCAGAGTTCGAGGCCAAGCGCCTGCACCTGGCGGAGTTCGAGATCACCGAGCAGGGCGTGGACTTCGAGCCCAAGCCGGAAGCGCTGGCCACGTTCGTGGTGAAGAAACACGGTCGCTACCCCCAGCGCCTGACCGACATGAGGCGCGTGGAGGACAAGGGCATTGATCCCGGCAAGCTGGTCGGCTACACCATTCTGCATTTCTACGTGCGGCGGCACGGGTACGCGGACCTCATGAGCAAGCCGGCCATGCAGCGCTTCATTGAGCTGTGCTACGAGGCCTATGCCCGAGAGGTGGGCGACGAGTTCAGCAAGGCCGTGCCCGGCATCTTCACCGACGAGCCGAACTTTGAGTGTCCTCCGTGGACGGAGACGCTTCCCGGGCGTTTCCTACAGGACAAGGGCTATGACTTGCTGGACAAGCTGCCGGCCCTCTTCTACGAGGTGGGCGACTTCCGCAAGGTCAGGTATGACTACTGGGACATGGCCACCAACCTCTTCCGCGAGGCCTTCGGCGAGCCCATTTACCAGTGGTGCGAGGAGCACCACCTGCCCTTTACCGGGCACTACCTGTGTGAAGATGACCTCATCAGCCAGCTCCGCGTCATCGGCTCCGCCATGGAGCACTACGAGTACATGCACGTGCCCGGCATTGACCACCTGACCCGGGGCATCGCCGATCCGGTGCGCGTCAAGCAGTGCTCCAGCGTCTGCCACCAGTTCGGCGGGCGGCGCATGCTCACCGAGACCTACGGCTGCTCGGGGTGGAACGCTTCGTTCGAGGACCAGAAATGGATCGGCGAGTGGCAGTGCGTGCTGGGGGCCGATCTGATCTGCCAGCACCTGCAACTGTACTCGCTCAAGGGCTGCCGCAAGCGCGACTTCCCGCCCTCCTACCAGCAGCAGCCCTGGTACGAGAAGTACCCCCTGTTCTCCGACTATCTGGCGCGGGTGTGCGCCGCCATGACCGCCGGCAAGCACGTGACTGAGCTGCTGGTGCTGCATCCCATAGGCACCGCCTGGGCGGAGTTCTCGATGCTCGACGAATCCGGCGCTCGCGAGTACAGCAACGCCTTTGCCCAGCTCAGTCAGCTCCTGTCCGAGATGAAGCGCGACTACGACTACGGCGATGAGAAGATCATGGCCCGGCATGCCAAGGTGGAGGGCGGAAAGCTCCTGGTCGGCACTTGCGCCTATGCAGCAGTCATCCTGCCCAAGATGGACCAGCTGCGCGAGAGCACGGTGCGCTTGCTGGCCGAGTTCCTCGACGCCGGAGGCACGGTCATCAGCGTCGGCGCGTTGCCCAGCCACATCGAGGGTGAGAAGAGCGACCTCATCAAGAAGCTCCTGGGCAAGCGGGTGCAGCGGGTGCGCATGGACTTCAACAGCCTGGAGCGGGCTCTGCGCCCGGCCGTGAAGCGCGACGTGATCGTTGCCGCGGATGGCCAGGACACTGCGCCCATTCTCTGCCAGCACCGCGACCTGGGCGGGCGGCAGCTCTACTACTTCGTCAACACCAGCAACAAGCAGGGCTTCCAGCGGGTGTCTCTGCGCATGCGTGGGCACGGCGGCCTGGAGCTGTGGGACTGCGCCACGGGCGAGATCAGGGACATCCCGGGCGTCAGGGAGGGCCCCTTCACCGTGGCCCACGTGGACTTCGCGCCGACTCAATCGTGGCTGTTCGGCGTCCACCCGGAGAAGGAGCTGATCCACGGCACCTTGCCGCGGCAGCGCGCGACCGCCAAGGTCAGCCTGGGCCGGCGTTGGGCCGTCGCGCGGCGCGACTTCAACTCGCTGACCCTCGACTACCTCCAGTACAAGCCGGAGAAAGGCAGATGGAGCGAACGCCTGCCGCACTGGCGTGTGCAGCGGGAGCTGGCGCGCCTGGAAAAGCCGGTCACGGTGACGCTGCGCTACAGCTTCCGCTCGGAGGTCCGGCCCACTGATCTCTCCAAGTTCTGGCTGGTGGTGGAGCAGCCCGACAAGTGCCAGGTAGAGCTCAACGGAAGCGACCTGCCCAGCCAGGATGACGGCTGGTGGTGCGACATCGCCTTCCGGCGGCTGCCCGCCCGGGAGCTGCTGAAACGGGGCGACAACACGGTTGAGTTGACCGTGGACTTCGAGGGCCGCTTCGAGGTGGAGGCCATCTACCTCCTGGGCGACTTCGATGTCTCCAACAAGCGCAACCGCGAGTTCGCCCTGGTCAAGAAGCAGAATCAGGCCCACCGTGGCGACTTGGTGGCCCAGGGGCTGCCCTTCTTCAGGGGACATATGGTGCTGGAGCAAGTCGTGACCATCGAGGACCTCAGCGGCCAGCGGGCCTTCCTGGAGTTCGACGGCCTGGCAGCCATCGTCGGCAGTGTGACGGTCAACAACCGCGCCTGCGGCGACATCTGCTGGCACCCGCACCGGGTGGAGGTCACCGACGCCCTGCGTGAGGGCGAGAACGTGGTCCGCGTGGAGCTTTACAGTAGCTGCCGCAACCTGCTGGGGCCGCATCACCACAAGGCCGGCGAGCTGTTCGGCGTGGGCCCCCACAGCTTCAGCGACGAGCCCGGGTGGCTGGGGGCCGACAAGGGCCAGAGCGTGTGGGTGGACCACTACAACTTCGTGCCCTTCGGCATCCTCGCGGGCGCGCAGATAGTGTGGGTGGAGGAAATCTAGGTGGCGGGGCCTGGGTCGGTGACGGCCGAGCTGGGGCGTGTGGCGGTGGCGCTGCCGGCCTACAACGCGGCGAAAACCCTGGAGATAACCTACTGCAACATCCCTCACCACTTGGTGGACGACATCATCCTGGTGGACGACGCTAGCCAGGACGAGACGCTGGCGGTGGCCCGGCGCCTGGGCATCTTCAACATCGCCCACGAACGCAACACGGGCTACGGGGGCAACCAGAAGACCTGCTACCGCGAGGCGCTGCGGCGCGGCGCCCAGGTCGTTGTCCTGCTGCATCCCGACTACCAGTACGATCCGGCCAAGGTGCCCGAGATGCTGGACCGGCTCCGGGACCCGCGGGTAGACTTCGTCTTCGCCTCCCGCATTCTCGACGGTCGCGCCGTGGAGAACGGCATGCCGCGCTACAAGTACGCGGCCAACCGCTTCCTGACCACGGTGGAGAACTGGGTGCTAGGTAGTCGCTTCACCGACCTACACACAGGCCTGCGGGCGTACAAGCGGCGGGTGCTGGAGACGATTCCCTTCGAGCGCAACGACGACGGCTTCGTGTTCGACTCGCAAATGGTCATGCAGCTCCACTGGTTCGGCTTCCGAGGCGTCGAGGTCGGCGTGCCGGCCCGCTACGGTGGTGATGCCTCGTCCACCAGCTTCGCCGCCAGCCTCCGCTATGGCCTGGGCACGCTGGGGGTGCTGACCACCTACTGGCTCTGCAAGCGAGGACTGCGGCAGTCGCCCCTGTTCGCAGCCCGCGAGGGGGAGGCGTGAGCGCCGCCCCTGCGCAAGATGACCGCTGGGCGTGCCGCGCGCGAGTTGCGGTGGTGGCTGCCTACCTGCTTCTGGCGCTGGCCTACACGGTCATCATCCCTCATGGCTACGGGCCCGACGAGCTGCGGCACTGCGACTACGTGCGCTACGTCGCGGCGCACTGGCAGCTTCCGCTGACCGACACCCCGCCAGATGGCCTGCATCCCCACTCCCAGCATCCGCCAGCCTACTACATGCTCCTGCTGCCGTTCTACTTGGCCAGCCGCGCGGCCGGGCCCACGACGACCTACGTGGTGCTGCGCCTGGTTTCCGTGGCTTTGGGGCTTGGGTTCGTGCTCTTCACCGGAGCTACCGTTGGGGTCCTGGTGCCGCGGCCGGCATGGTTCCGCTGGTACGTAGCAGCCGTGGTCGCGCTGCTGCCCCACTTCCAGCTCTATGCGGCCGTCGTGCACAACGACGCTTTGACCAACACGCTCTCCGCAGCCTTTCTGTGGCTGGCCGTCAGCCGCCTGGATGCCCAGCCCCCGGTGCGGCTGGTGGCCCTGCTGGGGGTGTTGGCCGGGATTGGGGCCCTCACCAAGGGCTCCCTGGTCGTCGCGCTGCCCTTCGTCTTTGCGCTGGTACTGGCGGCGCGGCTGGGGCTTGGCTTCTGGCGCACGCCCGCCTTCTGGCGCTCCACCGCCCTGCTAGTGGCCATACAGGCCGCAGTGGGGGGCTGGTGGTACGTCGAACGCCTCCTGACGTTTGGCTCGCTGCGGCTGATTCCACCGGGCTACGAGACGATACCGCCGGGCGTGAGCCTGTCGGACGTGCTCGCGAGCGGCTTGCTTGCGCGGCTGGCCTGGCGCGCCATTGACGGGCTGTTCCGCAGCACCTGGGCGCAGGTGGGCTGGATTCCGCAGCCGCTGGAGCTCGCCTTCTACGCCGCTTTCGCTCTGTGGACCTTGGTTGCCTTGCTCGGCTTTGTGGTCTTCCTGCGTCAGAAGCGTATCGCGCAGGATGTGGAGCACGCGGGGCGCTTTCTGGTGGCGACGCCGATTCTGTACTACGTCTGGGTCTATCTGTGGGTGCTCTACACGGCTGTGTTCGTCCACCTCGGCCACTACGAGGGCGGGCGCTACGCCTTTCCGGCGCTGGGCGGCCTGGCGCTGTTGCTGGCCCTGCCGCACCTGGTGGCCAGCAGCAAGCGACTGCGCCTCGCCTTCGGCGCCTTCACCCTGGCCCTGCTGGCGGCAGCCAACGTCGCCAGCATCTACAACCTCATCACCCACCTCACGCCGACTTACGCCCCCTCCTGGCACTACCTGTTCCTCTAGCCCGTAGGGCACGAGCTTGCCTCGTGCCCCTTCCCCGGTTGCGGGCAGGAGGCCCTTCGACTTGCGACACTCGGTGTCGCACGCTCAGGACAGGCAAGCTCCTGCCCTACGTCCGGCAGGCCTGGCGCCGATCTACGCGAGCAGGCCGTGGGCTCGTTGCAGTTGCTCGCGCACCGGCAGCCCGTGGGGACAGGCCTTGGTGCAGCTCCCGCAGGCGGTGCATGCGGCGAACGTGCGCCCCTCCGGCAGCGAGGCATACTTGGCGCGGGCGGCCTGCGGCTGCCTGTAGCCCTGATGGTAGACGCCGTAGCGCAGCGTATCGGCGATGGCGATGCGCTGCGGGCAGGTGCGCTCGCAGGCCCCGCACCCCCGGCAGTAGCTCGCCGACGTGCGCTGGGCGAACCGCCGCAGGGCGTTGGCTTCCTCCTTGGTCGGCTTGGCCTCCCGCGCCGCCGCGAGGTCCTCATTGGCCTGGTCGTAGTTGCCCATGGCGAGGACCGTAGAGGTGATGAAGTCGTGCGACAGCGTCCACTTGATGGCCGCCTGGAAGAGGTTGGGCCCCTCCAGCTTCTGGCGGTCCTGCTCGGTGGCTCGCGTCCACCAGGTAGGGCAGGTGGCAGCCAGCGGCTGGCAGGTTTTGATGGCGATGATGCCTATGCCCTTGTCGGCCGCCTTCTTCACCGCCTCGGTCAGCGCCGGCGGCGACATGAAGTTCCAGGCGACCATGATGACGTTGAACCAGCCCAGCTCGGTGGCTTTGAGCACGCACTCGGTAGTGCCGTAGTGGATGCTCAGGCCGAACCACTTGGCCTTCCCGGCGTCCCGCAGCTCCTTGAAGGCCTCCCAGCAGCCCGTGTTCTCCACCCTCTCCGGCGTGCGGGCGTCGTGGATCAGCATGATGTCCACGGTCTTCACGCCCAGGCGCTCGTAGCTCTCGTTGAAGCAGGTCAAGAAGATCTCCTTGGCGGTGCCGCTGGGGAACTTGTTAGGCTTGGTGAAGACATGGACCCCAGGGTTACCCTTGAGGACCTCAGCAACCTTGCGCTCCGAGTTCCCGGCCAGGTAGAGCCAGGCCGTGTCAATGTAGTTGACGCCCTGCTTGAGGATGTGGTCAACCAGGGCCAGGTCGTCAATGTACTCGGAGCCGTAGCCGATGGGGGTGAGTTCGAGGTCGGTGCCTGGCAGCTTGCGGCGGGGAAGCTTGCCTGGCTCCTGCGTCAGGGCTGGCGGCAGGCCGGCCAGGCCGGCAGCGCCAGCGGCTGCGGCTTGCAGGAATCGTCTGCGCGACAGCTTGCGTGCATCGCCTGCCAAGGTGATTCGCACCTCCGTGGAGCCCGCCAAAGGCGACTCCGATTCTGCGCCTGGACGTTACTGCGGTACTCTATCTTGATCGGCTGACAACGCCTTATGGTTCCCTAGTTGGACTCTCTGTTCCTCGTCTCGGCTAGTGAGTCTCGACACATGGGCGGCTCCCTCCGGCACCCTTCCTCCTCCCGGAAGGTGTTGGTGCCATAGGAGGGAAGCCTGCAACGGTGGGCGAAGCCCCGGCCACGCTGAGGCGAGGAGCAGGCGATATGAGCCGACCAGAAGGCCGTCTCCAGGACAAGATCGCCGTGGTGACCGGCTCCACCGGCGGCATTGGCCGCGGCATAGCCCTGGTCATGGTGCGGGAGGGGGCCAAGGTAGTCATCTGCGGCCGCAGGCAGGAGCAAGGCGTGCGGGCCGCGGAGGAGATCACCGCCCTGGGAGGGGCAGCCGTCTTCCAGCCGACAGACCTGACCGTGGAGGACGACTGCCGGTGCCTGATCGAGCGCGCCAGACAGGAATTCGGTGGCCTGGACATCCTGGTCAACAACGCCGGCATCTTCCCCCGCGCCAGGCTGGAGGAGACCACTCAGCGCCTATGGGAGGAGATCATGGCGGTCAACCTGCGCGGGCCTTTCTTCTGCTGCAAGTACGCTGTGCCCCTGATGCGCGAGCGCGGCGGCGGTGCGATCATCAACGTGGGCTCGGTGAATGCCTATTGTGGCCAGCCCAATCTGCTCGCCTACGCCATCTCCAAGGGCGGGCTGCTGACCATGACCCACACTCTGGCCCGCGCCCTGGCCAGAGACCGCATCCGCGTCAACTGGGTCACCGTCGGCTGGGTTGCCTCGGAGGGGGAGATTGCCCTGCACGAGGGCGAAGGCCACGACGAGCAGTGGCTGCACCGGACGGCCGAACGGACCATGCCGCTGGGGCGCATGCAGACCGAGGAGGAGATCGCCCACGCCGTCGTCTTCCTGGCCTCTGACGAGGGCTGTCAGATCACCGGCACGGAGCTGGACGTGGACGGCGGCTTCACTATCGGGCGCTGAGGGCAGGAGCAGTTCGGCCGCCTGCCCCTCTCCTTGCCATCCCGGGGCGATGCTGGCCCCGGGAGGGCTGCTGCGTGATCGCAGTCGACTGCGCAAGTTGTCACCTCGGCGGTCGCCCGCGCATTGCGGCCCAAGCAGCGCGCCGCCAAGGCCCCAATACGTGGTGTTCCCGCCGCCTGACAGTGCCTAGGCCCGGCTCCAACGGGCCGCCATGGCCGCGGCTACGCCGCCTAGCCATCATGACATGCTTGACATGGAGAACGCTTGCTGCTAGAGTGAGTGGTGGCGAAGCAAGCGACTGTGGGAGGCAGACAAGATCGAGGAGAGTACGGCGTGCGTGTTCCCCATCCCATCCCATACCAGGGCAGCAAGCGTCGCCTTGCGCCCCTCATCCTGAGGTACTTCCCGCCAGACACTGAGACGCTGATCGAACCGTTCGCGGGGTCAGCAGCTGTATCTCTGGCTGCTGCCTGCTATGGCGCGGCACGGCGGTTTGTCATCAACGACACGAACAGCGCTCTCATCGAGCTCTGGCGTGCCATCGTGCAAAGGCCAGAGGAGGTCGCGGACGCTTACGAGAGGCTCTGGCTAGAGCAGCAGGGGCAAGAGCGCAAGTTCTACGATCGGGTGCGCAACGAGTTCAACAGAAGGCCCCGGCCGGCACACTTCCTTTACCTGCTCGCGCGCTGCGTCAAGGCATCGGTACGCTACAATGCCAACGGCGAGTTCAACCAGAGCCCGGACAACCGGCGCAGGGGCGCAAAGCCCAGCACCATGCGAGAACAGATCCTCGCTGCTTCGCGTCTTCTCCGGGGGAAGGTCCTATTCAGCGACAAGGACTACAAGGAGGTGCTGGCAGCCGCCGGACCGGCCGAGGTCGTTTACATGGACCCGCCCTACCAAGGCGTTTCGAGCGACCGGGACCCGAGATACGTGAAGGGGGTGGGCTTCGAGGGATTCTCGCGGGCGCTTCGCGCGGCTAACGACAAGGGCCTTGCATACATAGTGAGCTATGACGGGCGCACTGGCTACAAGCAGTTTGGGAGCCTGTTGCCTGAGGCTCTGAGTCTCCATCGCATCGAGGTCGATGTCGGGCGCTCATCACAGGCCACGCTGCTGGGCCGCACCGCCAAGACCTTCGAGTCGTTGTACCTGTCCCCGGCGCTCACGCGGCGCCTGGACCTCCCGCGGGATCGCCGTCAGGGGAAACAGCCGGAGCGAGTCTCGCTGTCCGAGGCAACATGGCTGGAAAACGGTACCCACCCGAGTTTGTTCGACGTCTGAAGGCCGTTCGCGGCAAACGGGCGCGGATCGTGGTCGAGCACATCCTCGAACACGGCTACCCCACAAGCGAGGAACTCCAGCGCGACTACGGATACGAGCACCCGCCGCGTGCCGTGCGGGATGTGCGCGAACAAGGCATCCTCATTGAGACGTTCTCGGTGGAGAGCAGCCAAGGCAAGACGATAGCGGCGTACCGGTTTGGGGAGGTAGGTTCTCTACGACCGGGCAAGCTCTCGGGGCGCAGGGCGCTTCCCAAAGCCTTGAAGGAGGCCCTGATTGCCGACAGCGGCTCGCGCTGTGCTATCTGCCTCGCCGAGTACGAGCCTCGCTACCTACAGGTAGATCATAGGGTGCCATTCGAGGTCGCGGGCAACTCGAGAGCTGGGCAGCCAGACCCCGCTGAGTTCATGCTGTTGTGCCGGTCGTGCAACAGGGCGAAATCATGGTCTTGTGAGCATTGCCCGAACTCGTCAGAGGAACGGCTCCCTGAAGTATGCCGCAAGTGCTATTTGGCCGAGCCAGACTCCTACGATCGCACGAAGGCAGGTCATGGCCGACAGCGCTCGCCGGGGCATCGAGAGTGTGATGGCTGCTTATCTAGCAGAGAGCGGCCTTCAAGGCCACGAAACTCGAAGATTTCTGGAGGCTGGGAAAGCCTTTGTAGCAGAGGCGAGGACCAGATAAAGGAGGAAATCAAGTGGATGATAAGCGACTAGAAGTGGTTTCATAACCCCCGGTGTCTAGTGCTGTTTTGCATAGGTCAGTGTCACTTTTGGGGGTGGAATTTGAGCAAGTTGGTTTCGACGGCTCTGCGCAGCTGCGATGGGTCCGGCCGGTTGTGCCCAAAGAGGGTGCGGCGCTTGTTC